>ENA-OWPA01000116-OWPA01000116.1-bioreactor-metagenome-genome-assembly--contig:-NODE-116-length-149386-cov-14.810587_pt1 | contig 149386 bp, 130 predicted proteins | sample MGYA00238139_ERZ651803 | MGnify/ENA primary metagenome ERZ651803 (study PRJEB26909, sample SAMN07631231) | bioreactor metagenome | isolation source: Switchgrass digestor | place: USA: Dartmouth...
AAAATTATATTGCACTTGTGAATAAACCTCCTTTTTATGTTATTTAGCCAATTAACATTTTAACAGGTTTATTTCACGAGTGCATTTATTTTGCAAAAAATTAAATGTCAGAGTACATATATCATGTACCCCAACATTTATTATAGAACCTATTATTTTCAAAAAATCCAAAAAAAGAAACTCTAGAAAATGCCTATTGCATACACAACTATATAAAATGCGACATTTCCTAGAGTTTATCGTAACTTCAATTAAGTTAATATTCTTAATTTTTCTATTCTATTTTTTTCAACTGCTTCAGCAATAAATTTTATGTTATTATATTCTATGGTTTCCCCAGCTTCAGGCAGTCTTCCTATGATTCCCATAACAAAACCACCAATAGAATCAAAATCCTCTGACTCTATACTTGTCCCAATTATTTCATTAATTTCTTCTATTCTAGTGCTTCCATATACTAAATATTCATCTTCTTTTATTACCTGTATTTCATCGACATGTTTATCGTACTCGTCTTCTATATCTCCAACTATTTCTTCGATTAAGTCTTCTATAGTCACCAATCCTTCAGTACCGCCATATTCATCTAATACTATTGCCATATGAATTCTATTTGTTCTCATTTCGTTAAACAACTCTGTAACAGGCTTGAATTCATAAGTAAAATATGGCTCTCTTATATATTTTTTTAGATCAAATTGACCTTTATTATCTTCTAAAAACAACAAATCTTTTACATATAAGATACCTATGATATTATCTATTGTGTTCTCATATACAGGAATTCTCGAAAACTGCTCTTCTTTAAATATTTTGATAATATCCCAATATGTTGAGTTTACTTCTACTGCAACCATGTCTGTTCTAGTAGTCATAACATCTCTTGCTTGGGTATCTGCAAACTCAAACACATTGTAAATCATATCTTTTTCTTCGCCTTCTAGAACTCCTTCTTCATGACTGACACTCACTATGGTCTTTAACTCTTCTTCTGTAATAAAAGGCTGATTAGTATCTACACGTCCTCCCAGTATTCTAACTAAAAAGTTAGTCAAACGTGTTAGAAATACTATTATTGGGTTTAAAATAATAGTAATAACATTGATTAGTTTTGCTACCTTTAAAGCAATCTTTTCAGAATTTTGAGCAGCTAACGACTTTGGAGTAATCTCTCCGAATATAAGTACTAGTAGAGTCATAATTCCTGTTGCAATACCTACTCCAGTATTTCCGTATATATCAATGGCAATAGATGTTGCTAATGCTGATGCACCTATATTAACTGCATTATTTCCTATTAATATAGCACTTAGCAATTTACTAGGGTTTTTAATTAGTTTGTCAATTGTATTAGCATTTTTTATATTGTCCTCAACCATTTTTCTGACTCTAATTTTACTTAATGTCATTAAAGCTGTCTCTGAAGCAGAAAAGAATGCAGATAGCATTAAACAAACGATTAGAAGAATCGTCTTCCATATGGCCTCAGGGTCCAAATCCCATCACACTCCTAAATTTATAAAATTATATATTTATTTAAGTTATATTATACTGTATATCATATATAATTTCTATAGAAAATTTATTTTACTAAAAAAATTTTGACAAGCTCTATGTTAAAATATTTGGAACTTGTCAATTTGAAATAAGATATTATCTTTATACACTAGTTGTGATTTAGAATTTTTCTAGCACTTCATCAATTTTATTATTTATATCTTCAACATCAATCGAATTATTTATGTCATCAGTAATATTATACTTTTTCTTTAACTTTAATATTCTATAGACGCTTTCATCGATTCTTTCCTCAGAAATAATTCCGTCCCTCACAGCTTCCTTTATAGAATTTATTGCTGCTATACTATTATCAAAACCATGTGCTATTAATACAATATCACTCCCAGCATTTATCGACTTTATAGCTGCATCTTTTACTTCATAGTTTTCAGTTATAGCACCCATCGTCATATCGTCTGATATGACAACTCCATCAAACCCTAAATCCTTCCTTAGAATATCAGTAATTACAATATTGGATAAGGAAGAAGGATAATCAGGATCTATTTGATTTAACAGAATATGAGCAACCATTACTACATCAGCGCCATTTTCAATTGCTTCTCTAAATGGCACTAATTCAAACTCTTTAATCCTCTGTAAATCATATTCAATAGTAGGCAATCCAATGTGTGAATCAACAGAAGTGTCTCCATGTCCTGGAAAGTGCTTGACAACAGAAATAATCCCTTCTGACTGTATACCCTTCATTGTCTGTATTCCTAATTCACTTACAATACCTGGCTCAGTTCCAAAAGCTCTATCTCCAATTACTGGATTTTGCGGATTGCTATTTATATCTAGAACAGGTGCAAAATTCATATTAAACCCAAACATTTTCAATTCTTTTCCTAGAATAGTTCCAATATTATAAGAAAGCTCTTTATCATTCATCTGTCCTATTTTCCCACTAGTAGGAAACTTCTTTATTTCTGCTGGCATTCTGCTGACCCTACCACCCTCTTCATCTATAGAAATAAAGAGAGGTATTTTGTTGTTTTGAGAATTAGCTTCCTTTAATGAATTAATCAAATTTAAAAGCTGACTAGAGTTCTCAACATTTTTTCCAAATATAATAAAACCGCCAATATGATGTTCATTAATCATTATTCTCGAATTATCGTCAATATTATAGCCTTCAAGCCCAACCATGAACATTTGACCTATTTTTTCTTCAATAGACATTCCTTTTACTTGCTCTCTTATTGGATCTATTTCATTAGCTGGACTTTCATCATTTTCTTTATTTCGCCTATCTTTAGGATCAGGTAAAATATCATCTACTGAATCTTGTCCTTTATCTGTAGAAGAACATCCTATTGCTAGAAGTAAAACTAATATGCAAAATATGAGGATATGAAGCTTTCTTTTATTCATTCCCATTCATCCTTTTTTAGTTTATTTTATATCCCATGTCTATCCTATCTGTTTATTTAAAAAATATCCTATTATATATAATGTCCAAATATGTGCTGGATAAAAAACATAAAAGAAATATTTTAGACTCATCCCTCTTTTGCCATTATACATGAGAATGAATGGAAGAGAAAATACCATCATCCATTGGTAATTTATTAAAAAAACACTTTCATAGGAAAAATCACTAAGTATAAATATACTAGACAAAGCTATATAAAGCATTGAAAGCTTAAGTGTTTGATTTCTAAAATAATAAAATATGAGTACCATTCCTATACCTAAAAAAGAAGCTTCTGTAAACAGTGCAATAATGACAACTATTGCTGCACATAACTTTAATTTAGCTCTAACTTTACTGTTATCAGTTTTTGAAATCAAATCAATAATATATAAAAGAGCAAAGCAAGAAGCTAAAGAAAAAAATATATTATTTGGAATAGTCATATCATATGGAAGTACAAGCTCTAGAATCCTAGAACCACAGAACATAATAACTCCCCACATACATAGCCTTTTTAGATAATTTTGCCTATTGCTAGTATGTATGAATCCCTCAACAAGCATGAAAAAAAATATAGGTGCTACAATTCTACCTAAATAACGAAACCAAATAGGTGTACCAGGTATAAATTGACCTATATGATCTACAACCATAAGAATAGCCATTAACATTTTAAGTTGAAAACCGCTGAATACTTTTAATTTCATTACTTCACCTCTAATGTGTTAGTTTATTACTATACATGCATATTATACCACTTGTTCTTTCTGTAATCATTATTGTATTACAATGTTACATTAGAAGTTCAAGCTTTTATATATCTACGCTTTCTTCTTTTCTCTCTTTTCATATCCACTAAGGAAGGATGAAATCAAAATACCTATTATAAATAGCATTAATCCTATAAAATGCCTTAAATCAATAGTAAACCCTGGAAATATAGGTATAATAGAACCTATTGTAAAGCCTAACACAGCATAGTTCGTATATCCATAGACCTTTCGAAATAAGAGATTAATTAATTTTGCAAATAGAATGATACTAAGTACAAATCCTGTACCTATAGGTATGAGTATAGGTAAATCTAAGCTTGCTATACTTCCAATGACAAATTCATAAGCTCCTATATACATCAATATAAAGGAGGCACTAATGCCGGGTATTATTGTACCAAAACCTATAATTACTCCATAAATAAGCAGATGTAGTACACCTTGATTATGGTTTGGAGCTACATCTATTGTCTTATTATCTAAAACAGCAAAAAAAATAGTTACAATTAAAGTTATTATAAATGGAATTAAGTATGTATATTTAAATCCTTTTATATTGGCTTGCTTAAATAAAGAAGGAAATGTGCCTAGTATAAGTCCTATAAAAAGATATTTCACTTCAACACTATAATTTGCAAACAAATAGGTTATGAGATTGCTAAAAATTAAAACACCAATTCCTCCACCCAATGCTATAGGAAAAAAGAACTTCAAATTTTCTTTAAAATTCTTAAAAACGTGAGCTATTGCTTCTGTAATCCTTCCATATAATCCAAATATTACTGCAAGGCTGCCTCCACTTACTCCTGGAGCAATGGCCCCTATACTTAATGCTAATCCCTGTAAAAAGCCTATTAAAAACTGCATCAAATCCCCCCTCATTTTGATATATGCCTACTATTTGCATTTGAGTACTAAATCAGTTATTTGAATAAACTTTTTCCCATTATATCTTTTAATTTTAATAAATATTACACTATATTTTGAATCTAAAATACACATAAATACTTCATTATTTAAAAAAACATTCAAACAAATATTATAACCTCCAAGATATTAATAATAGTGATTTAGAACTATTATAATCACTATATTATCATACTTATGTTTTAATAGTCATGATATCTTTTTGCCTAATATTACAGCTTCTATCAAAACGATGATTTGTCAAAGCAACTCTTGTATAGCTTTTAGGCAACAGTTTGAATAAATGCTAATGCCAAAAAATTAATCTAGGTCATAAAAAGAAAAATCCTTAGACTTGCTGCAGTTTCTATGTATCAGCAAGTCTAAGGACCTTGTAAATCTTATAGCTCTAATAATCTCTCTACAAAAGACTCGGGTACATATGTTTTCCCATCTTTTATCTCTGGCAGTTGTTCAAATTTTTCTGAGCCATTGTTATATTCATATATCTCTTTTCCAATATTTATAGCTAATTCAACATTTCCTCTTTTCAAAAGAATACTCCTATTTTTATTGTTCCATGTCACTTCATATCCTAAATGTTCTGCTACCTTTCTTAGAGGAATCATAAGTGTTCCTTCCTTGCTATAACTATCTTCTTTTATAATTTCTGCAATCTCATTTTTTATATTACCTTCATCGACTTCTTCATTTAAATCTAATTCATTCTCATCTAATTGCTTTTTAAGCACTATTATCTTAATTGGATTAGTAATTGCTGGAATACTTTTAGTTGCTGTTGTATAGAAAACTACTAAGTCCTGATTAAATAAGTCTTCTATTTTACACTTTTCACCATACTGATCTATTATATCAGTTTGCTCTGAAATATTGAGCTTTAGTAAATTATCTAAACTTATTAACTCCTCACTGAAGTTAGAATGCTTAATTAAGCTTTTTTCCTCAGTATCTCTTACAACTACCAATTCTGGACTAATTCTAGGTGGATATATCATTATCATATACACATCTTTTCTGTAATAGCCAGTAAGCTTTTGTCCTTCTCTTAAAGAAGATGCCTCAATAATTTCACCTGTCTTTTGGTCTACAATCATAACTTTATCTAATATATTAAATACTCCTATGATTTCATCTGAGCTTCCATCTGTCAATGAAACTGCTGTATAGCCTTCCATTGGCTCTATTTCTTTAACTACACCTTCAAAAGATATATAATTAATCTTGTCTTCTAATATACTGTTAGTAGATATAATGCTGTATTCTGGAGTCATGATAAATCTTTCTGTATCTACTCTCTCATTTCTTATTGATGCATAGGCAGGGGTAATCGCTGACGAGATAGCTATAGCCAGAGATAGTGTTCCAATGATTTTGTCTCTTCTTTTCATTTGAATTCTCCTTCCTTTCCTGTATATTTTTGCTTTTTACAGTAATTTGACGGAGAATTTATTAAAAAGTTCCTTAAATCTGTAAATTAAATTAGAAAAAAACACCAGATAGGAACTTGCCCACTGGTGCTTTTAAATCAGCTTATTTTATATCTACAAAGAACTTCTTATACCATATTAAAAATACATATACTGTCCAGATTTGTCTAGCATGGTTTGCCTTACCTGTATAATGTTCCTCTGCTAGCTTTACAATCTCTTTAGTATCAAAAAATTCCTTTGCTATATCTGAATTAAACATTTCCCTTACCATTTTATAATATCTTTCTTCCCTTAACCAATGTCTAATAGGTACTGGAAATCCTACCTTAGTTCTATTAGCCCATTCACTAGGCAGTGATTCTTCAGCTGCAATTCGCAATGCATATTTACTATTCTTTTCATTGACACGGTATCTTTCAGGTATTTGAGAAGCTAATGCCATTACCTCTTTATCTAGGAAAGGAACTCTTAACTCTATTGAGTGAGCTGAACTCATTTTATCAGCCTTTAAGAGTATATCTCCCGGCATCCATAAATTTATATCAAGATACTGCATCTTTGTAATATCGCCTTTATCTTTTACTTTGTCGTAAACTTTCATTGTAATGCTTCTAACAGACGGTCCTTTTTTGTAATCATCCTTTAAAATTTTCAACGCTTGGTCCTCATCAAAGACCTTAGCTTGCCCAATAAACCATTCTTCTACTTTTTGGCCACCTTTTACTAAAAAACTGGTTATTCTGTTTTTAGGCAGTGCATTACACACCAATGAGACCGGACGTCTTATGAAATAAGGTATTTTTTTGTACTTTCTCATTGTAGGAGTAGTTTCATACCAAGCATATCCTCCAAATATTTCATCCGCACCTTCTCCTGATAATACTACTGTCACATGTTCCCTTGCAAGCTTTGCTAAAAAGTATAAAGGCACAACAGATGGATTAGATTGCGGCTCATCCATATGGTACTGAATAGTTGGCAATGCTTCAAATGCCTCTTCAGCAGTAATAAACTTTCTATGATTTTTTATACCTAGCATGTCCGATAAGTTTTTAGCCAAGTCTGTTTCATTAAATATCTTTTCATAATCACTAAAACCTACTGAAAAAGTCTCGTTAGGCATTAACAATGATGTAACATAACTTGAATCTACTCCACCAGATAAAAATGAACCTACTTTTACATCGCTAATTTTATGATATCTAACGGATTCTTTCATAGTTTCCTTTATTTTTTCTACATAATACTCTAGGCTGTTTTCTTTTTCATTGTACATTGGATCCCAATAAGGTTTTATTTCTATTTTACCCTTTTGATAAATCATATAATGAGCTGGCTTAAGCTTGTATACTCCTTTGAAAAAAGTTTCATCAAGAACTGGATACTGAAATGTAAGATAGGGTCTTAAGGCATCTTTGTTTAGTTCCTTGATAAATGAAGGATGTTTTAAAAATGACTTTATTTCAGAGCCAAAAATAAGTGAATTGTCTAATGTATTTTGGGTGTAATATAATGGCTTAATTCCAAAATAATCACGTGCAAAAAATAAAGACTGCTTTTTAGTATCCCATATGGCAAAAGCAAACATACCTCTAAGCCTATTTAGCAATTCTACGCCATATTCTTCGTATCCGTGAACTATAACTTCACTATCTGTATTACTTTTAAATACATGTCCCTTAGCTTTAAGCTCAGTTCTTAATTCCTGATAATTATATACTTCTCCATTAAAGACCATAACACAGGATTTATCTTCATTATACATTGGCTGACTAGCTTCTTCAGACATATCAATAATCTTAAGCCTTCTAAATCCAAGTGTAACGGTATCATCAGTATATGTTCCTCCACTATCAGGGCCTCTATGAATTATAGTATCCATCATATCTTTAATTGTTTTTTCTTTATCTATAGATAAAGTAGTATCAGCAAACCCCACAAAACCACACATTTCTATCACCCCATATAGTAGAATTTAACTTGTTTTCTTTTTACTATTCCTTATTAATTCATTAATAATTTCTTTCTCATTAAATGGAACTTCAATTTTCCCGATTTTCTGTGAAGTCTCATGTCCTTTTCCAGCGACAAAAATAATATCATTATCTTTACTTATGTCAATTGCATATTTGATTGCTTCCTTTCTATCTACAAAGGAAACATAGTTTCCGTTATTTTCTTCTATAGATTCTACAATTTCCTTTATGATAGAATTAGGGTCTTGTTCCTTTGGATTGTCAGATGTTACGACTGCAATATCTGCATACTTTGCCGCTACTTTACCCATAGCACGGCGCTTAGCTCTTCCTTTTTCTCCTGGAGCAGCATAAACACCAAATACTAAAATTAATCTTCCCTTTGTAAATGGCTTAATAGCTGATAAAGCTTTCTCCAACCCATCTTCTGTATGAGCAAAATCCACAATTATTTTATAGTCTTTGTCCTTATAAACTATTTCAAATCTCCCATTTATCTCTTTTACTTTTTCAATTCCCTTCTGAATGTCTTTAAGTTGTATATTACTGCAATAGCCACAGGCTATAGCTGCTAAACTGTTATACACATAAATTTTACCTGGGAAATTGACTTTTATCCTTATGCTTCCTTTTGGTGTATTAGCTGTAAATTCAGTAAACTCAGCATCATAGTAAATATCAGTTGCATATATATCTGCCTTATTATCGATTCCATAAGTTATTACCCTAGCCTTCAAATCCTTTACTTCCTCTACCAATCTTCTGCCATATTGGTCATCTATATTTATAATATTATAGTCACTTGTCATCTTAAATAACTTTGCCTTAGCATAAAAATATTCTTCCATACTGTTATGCAGCTCTAAATGGTCTGGAGTCAAATTTGTATAAATACCTATATTAAAATCACATTCTGCTACTCTATCTAAACTCAATGCATGTGATGATACTTCCATAATACAATTTTTTGTACCTATATCTACCATTTCCGAAAACATCTGCTGTAAATTTAGAGATTCAGGAGTAGTGTTTTTAGTTTTTGAAAATTTATTCCCAATAACACTTCCAATAGTACCAATGAGGTCTATTGATCTTCCGGACTGTTCAAATATGGATTTAACTAAAAATGATATAGATGTTTTGCCATTAGTACCAGTAACACCTATCATATTCATCTTTTCTGTAGGTCTATTATAATAATTAGATGATATCTTAGCCAATGCTCTTCTTGAATTCTGAACTTTGATAATAGTAATATCTTCTTTATTTACTTCCACAGCTTTTTCAACTATTAACACTTTTGCACCATTTTCTAGAGCCATATTAACATAATTATGCCCATCTACTGTAAAGCCGCAAATAGCTACAAAAACATATCCTTCCTTAACTTCTCTGGAATCATAAGCAATTCCTTGTATTTCTTTATCTAAACTACCTTTTATCTCAATATAATCAAGTTCTTTAATTACTTCTGTTAAATGCATATATCACAACCTCCTAAGGAGTATTTAATTTTTATCTTTAGTTTTAAAAATTTTTCTAAATACTTTACGAAGGATTATTCCAGCAAATGAAAAAGCTGGCATAGGATCTTTCCAATCCCATATTGCATATGCTTTTGGCCTTAATAGCGATTTAAAAACCTCTCCAAATGTAAGTTGTCCAGTTTTAATATAATCTCTTATAGCTAATAAGTCCTCATATGCATACCAGAATACTAGATTTTGATCTTCTGTAAAATGTTTTGGCTCTAAAGGTTCGCCAATCATTTCTCTATAGTTAATATAAGGCATATTTAATCCAAGCTTATACAATAGATTGTTAAAATTCGTTGTTCTAGCATTTACTTCTATCATATAAAACTTTCCAGTTTCTGCATCTTTTTTAAACTCTATTTCTGCAAATCCTTTATATTTAATACCTTCAAAAAATTTTGCCCCTATTTCATAAAGCTCTGGTACATACTTATGTCCAGTATATACAGAAGCTCCAAAGTTTATAGGGAATTGTCTATATTTTTGACAGGTAGACCAATGTGTTACCTTGGAATCTTGATTTAGATATGCATCAAAAGTATACATGTGGTCATCAAAACCTGGTATGATTCTCTGTACTACAACCTCTAACCCTGCATCTTTAGCCTTTTTTAAAGCTTCTTGAAGTTCCTCAACATTATTAACCTTAAAGAGCTTTCTTCTAAACTTAGCAACAAAAGATGGAGAATCTACAGGCTTAACAATACATGGAAATTTGATAATATTCTCTACTTTGTTTATAAGGTCTTCATCATCAGCTCTAACTGTTTCAGGTACTAGTACTCCTTGTTCCATTGCTAATTCATATAATGAATTTTTGTGCATAACCTTTGTCCATAGTCCCGGTTCAGTCTGAGGTATGAGATAATACTTTTTCAGCTCTTCTAAATGTGCATCTATGACTTCTACCTGAAGGTCATGACACGGCATGAGTACAGGAGGGCTTTCTTGTTTTTTTGCATAATCTATTAAAAATTCTATAAAGCCTTTAGTATCTTTTTTATAATGAGGTGCGATTAATCTTTCAGAAAGATATTTTGACTTAGCAGCATACGTATCCTTCTCTGAATAATCTATAGCTACTACTTCTATGCCATGCGCACCTAAACAACGTATTACACTAAGTGCAATATAATAATTAGTCCCTAAAACAACTGCTTTGTTGTTCATTTAAGCACCCTCCTATCTCGCTGATTTACTGTATATTAGATTTTAATAACTACACATCTTCTTCGTCTTTATTAACTACACTGCTTAAAATTTTAATCTCTATTCTTCTATTTTTCATTCTTCCCTCGGCAGTATCATTTGATGCAATTGGAGAGTATTCTCCAAATCCTTCTGCTGACAGTCTTTTTGGATCAATACCTTTATCTATATAGTATTCTGCTACAGTTATGGCTCTTGCAGCAGATAAATACCAGTTATTAGGAAATTGCAATGAATGCATAGGAACTGTATCAGTATGTCCCTCTATTTTTATTCTATTATTGCTGTATTCTAAAAGTTTAGTACCAACTGTATCTAATATTTTAAGTGCGTCCTCTTTTAATGTAGCTTTCCCTGGATCAAATAATACTCCATCTAAGAAATTCAATTTAACATAACTATCATTGTATTCAATACTTACCTGTTCCTCAAAGCCATTTGCTTTCAAGTAATTTGTTAAATCTGTAGCTATACCTTGAAGTTCCATTAGGGCTAATTCCTCTTCATCTCCCTCAATCAATCCTTGAATTTTACCTTCAAGGCCTAAATCATTAGTATCAAGAGTTTGCCCACCAGTTAAAACTCCTGATCCACCCCTAAATGAATTCATAATGGCTCTAAATTTTTGGGCATCTACTGTTGAAAATGAAAACAATAAGACAAAAAAACAAAGTAAAAGTGTTACCATGTCTCCATATGTAGTCATCCATTCCGGTGCACCTTTTTTTTCTTCGCTACTCTTTTTTCTCATAATGTCATAATCTCCCCTTTATTATTATGATTCCAATACTGCCTTTAAAATAATATTAAAATAAAACTTTACTGTAGATGGCTGTAAAGTTTAATTTGTCATTTTGTTGAGTTTTTTGTCCATCTCTTGTGTTTAATTAATTATAATATAAGTTTTTCTATATTTCAAGATTCTATCCAATGTTGGGACTTTTATAACAGTTTTCATTGTAACGAATATTTTTCAGCACATAAATAATTGTAAAGACAAAATATGAAATCTATGATATAAATATAAGTTGTTAAATATTATATTGATTTATTAAAAAGATATATAATTTAAATTTTAGTAATAAACATTCTATATATACTATTTAAAATTGGAGTGATAATCTTGAAAGAAAAAATAATTGGAATATTAGGCGGAATGGGACCAGATGCAACCTGTGCTCTATTCGATAGAATTATTAGATTTACTAACGCAAAATGTGATAAAGAGCATATTAGAATAATAATTGATAATAACCCCAAAATACCTGATCGTACTAGTGCTATATTAGGCAAATCTGCTAGCCCAGTTCCAGAGCTAGTTAAAACAGCCACTAATTTACAAAACTCAGGTGTAGACTTTATAGTAATTCCCTGCATTACTTCACATTACTTTCTTGACGAAATTCAGAAAGAGATTAAAGTCCCAATTTTAAATGCATTAACGCTTACTAAAGAATACATTGACGAAAAATATGAAAATATCAATAAAATTGGTCTCATTGCAACTTCAGGAACAGTAAAGACAAAGCTTTTCCAAAATTTACTTGATAATAAAGAAGTGATTATCCCTACTGAAGAAGAACAAGATAAATATGTTATGGAGATCATATATGGAAAAGAAGGAGTAAAAGCTGGATATAGATCTGGTAAAGTAAAAGATTATTTAAGCGAAATAGTCAATAGGCTAAAGGATAGAGGAGCAGAAGCAATTATAGCAGGATGTACTGAAATAAGCTTAGTGTTAAGTCAGTCAGATATTGACATACCATTAATTGATCCTTTAACTGTTATGGCAGAAAAATCAGTACTCATAGCAAAAGGACTCATATAAATCTTTTGTAGGATGAAAGATTAAGAAGGGGCTGATGCACATTGAATGGATAGTATTCATTGGGCTTCAGTCTTTTTTATATAAATTTTAACTTGTATAAAAGTAGTGTATTATTAAAGAAAGTGTATCTCAATTTAATTAAATAAATACAAAGAATATCAAAAAAGAAGCATTATAGGCTACTTATTTAGTAGCCTGCAACACTCTTTTTTTATTTTAAAATCATAGCATGACTTCCTAATTCTAAATAGCTTTGAAAGAAAGCATCTGCATTATATACTACCTGTCCCTTTAAAGGATTCATTACATGCACATTGTCTCCTGCATATCCATTTAATACAACACAATGTAAGTTAATAGGCATGTCTTTCTTCTCACCTGTATCCATCAGATACCATGAGTAATTTAACTTAGGTTTACTTAAATCTAAAGTTACCCATATAACTACTGGAATTCCCTGATTTAGATATTCAATAATCTCATCACGGGTACTGCCACTTATATCAATTGGCTTTTCCTCGCCTTCAACACTGTCTAAATAGAGATTTGCTGCTTCAACAATAGGTGGAGCATAGGAAAAAAAACCGTTCTTTTCTCTAGGATTACCTGCATAAGATACATAAGGATTAGCACCATAAAGCTTGCCATCTTTTACATAAAAGGCTTCCTTAGGAAGATATTCATCTGCCATTTTAGTTTTTTCTACATCATATCCTTTATAATTAAGTACAGCTGTTAATGATGTGATTTCACAACCATTAGGCAGTTCTGGATTTTGCATAACAGTAGGTACATCTATATATACTTCATCTATAACAATATCCCCGTTTTCTGCTCGTAGGGCATGCTTAATATGTCCTTTCATTTTACTTTCAATAATGACCTGATGATTCTCTTGGTTTATTTCTATAGCAAAGGCATTTTCTTCGCTAATTTCATAGTAAGGATTCTGTTCAATAAGCCTTATTTCATATACAGAGTCATAGTCTAATAGAACAGATGATGCCTCACCATTTTGGTCAGTAATTAAGGTATCTACTAATTCCCCTGTTTCTACACTTGTTATGCTAAACTTACTGCCTTTTATAGGCATTTCATTGTCTATATCTATATTCTTTATTGTAATTTTCCCTTGCTGCTTTATAATCTGATTCACAATTTCTGGTATGTGTACTTCTGAATCCCTTATAACATCTCCAAGCCTAAATACTGCAAAAACGAGAGATGCTAATAATATTATTCTGAAAAATACTCTGAACAGCCTTAATTTTCTAGGTTTTCTCCTAGTCATTTTCTTAATATTGCCCCCTTAGATGTATATTACGCGAACAATTTCACTATCTATGCTTTTATTTAGCACTTTATTTATATCATATATTTGGAGTTTTGTCTTTAGTTTTATCTAATCTTCAAATAAATATTTATATTAACAGTTTTTGCATTTAATTGTTTAAAAGTGTAGATTCACAAAAAAATCATAGTCCTAATCTATCATTTTATTATTAGAACTATGACTTTTGAAATAGCTTATATTTAGTGCTTCATTTATTCTAAAACTACGCCAGTACCAGAAGCAGTGACCATTAGCATATTCCCACCTTGACCTAATACCTCATAGTCAATGCGAACTCCTACCACAGCATTGCACCCTGATGAATAAGCTCTGCTCTCTAGCTCTCTTAATGCATCTTCTCTAGCCCTTATAAGCTCGCCTTCATAAGAACGAGAACGACCCCCAAAAAAGTTTGTAAGACCTGCAGCAAAATCCTTAATAAAATCAACTCCTGATATGACTTCTCCGAAAAATATACCCCTGTATTCTTTAATTTTTCTACCTTCTACATTTGGTGTTGTAGTTATTATCATTTTAATCCCTCCTGTTTTATTCTATAATATAATAGTATTTCATTCTTATCAATACAATTCTCCTTCTAGATTCAATTATTTCATCTATTCTTATGACAAGCAAGGATTTTTTGAAAAGCTATATCAATGAATTACTAATATTAAATTACTAATTTTCCCTGTTGATTATGAGAAAAAGCTTCTATAGAAAATCTAAATCAAAAATTCTTATAATCTACTTAAAATTCACTAAGAAGGAAAAATTCTCGTCGAAAAATTTCATTATAAAAAAATATAAACCCGTGAAGTTCTAAGGACTTTATTGTCAACTTCACGGGTTAACACACTTTTTAATTAATGTTTATTCTTCTAGCTTTTGAACTTGCATTTTCTTTCTTTGGTAAATCTAATGTTAATACACCATTTTTATAATCGGCTTTAATTTCTTCAGTTTTTATATTTGATACATCAAAGCTTCTTGTGAATGAACCATATCTTCTTTCTCTACGTATATAATTATCTTTATTTTCTTCTTTAGCAACTTTTTGTTTAGCAGTAATAGTTAATCTATTATCATCTACATGAATTTCAATATCTTCCTTATCAAAACCTGGGATATCTGCCTCTAAAACATATCTATCGCCCTTGTCTACTATATCAGTTTTGAAAGAAGGGAGCTGTCCTTCAAAATTCTGCAAAAAATTTCTCTCTATCTCATCATATAGTGAGAAGATATCTCCTTTGTTTCCCTTGAAAGGAACTAGATCAAACATTTACATCCCCCCAGAACTATATGATTTTATATTCAATTATATTTTTTGCTATGACAACTTCTATATTCATATTTTCGAAATACACTTTTTTGCACAATTGTAAAATAAAAGTTTTTTAAAATCAAATAGGAAAGTTTAATGTTCGACACTATTTCCCAGGCAATGCTACAATTACTCTAATATTGTATTTTATTTAAAAAACTTTTAAATTAATTAAGCCTTTCTTCTATAAGCTTTGCTAAATTTTGAGCTATCATTGTAATCTCATCTTGGTCTTTGCCTTCTATCATAACACGTACTAGAGGCTCTGTGCCTGATGGCCTAATAAGTACTCTTCCTTCGCCCTGGAATTTTTTCTCTAGCTTTTCTATTTCTTTTCTAACTACTTCATCTTCCATATATGCATTTTTCTTTTCATTGCTTACTTTAGCATTCACAAGCACCTGTGGCAATGAAGTCATAATTTCTGCCAGCTCAGAAAGCTTTTTGCCAGTTTCCTTGATAACAGATATAAGCTGAAGAGCAGTTAATAGTCCATCTCCTGTAGTGTTATGATCTAGGAATATAATATGTCCTGATTGCTCACCACCTAAAGAATATCCGCTATTTAACATCTCTTCTAGTACGTATCTATCTCCAACTTTAGTTTTTATAATATTTATATTTTCTTTTTTCAAGCAAATATCCAACCCCATATTGCTCATTACTGTAGCTACAACAGTGTTCTGTTTAAGCTTTCCTTTATTCTTTAAATGAATTCCACAAATAGCCATAACATGGTCTCCATCTACAATATTTCCTTTTTCATCTACAGCAATGAGCCTGTCTGCATCTCCATCGAAAGATATTCCTATATCTGCACCTGTACTAAGCACAAGTTTTTGAACTTCTTCAGGTCTAGTAGATCCACAGTTTACATTTATGTTTACTCCATTTGGAGTATTATGTATAATTTCTATTTCAGCACCTAATTCTTTTATAAGCTCTGGAGCAGCTTTATACACTGCGCCATTTCCACAGTCTATAGCTACTTTTAACCCTTTAAAGTCTACAGTTATACTTTTTCTTAAGAAATTCTTATACTTATCTAGTCCATCATTTATTATTATCCTTCTTCCAACTCCTTCACCAATAGGCGATAAAGGCACTTCTTTACCGTCTAAAATATATTCTTCTATTTCTTCCTCTATTTCATCATTAAGCTTATAGCCATTACTTCCAAAGAATTTAATACCATTGTATTCTACAGGATTATGCGAAGCTGATATAACTACCCCTGCTTCTGCATTTAGCTCCCTTGTCAAATAAGCTACTGCTGGTGTAGGCACTACACCTACTGAAAGAACATCTGCACCAACTGAGCATATTCCCGCTACTAAAGCAGCTTCTAGCATATCTCCTGATATTCTGGTATCCATACCTACTACAATTTTGACATCTTTCTTATTTTTAGTTAATACATATGCTCCTGCTCTTCCAATTTTATATGCAAGCTCGCAAGTTAGTTCCTTATTTGCTACTCCTCTTACTCCATCTGTTCCAAAAAGTCTTCCCATATTTAATCCTCCTTACACAAATGTTACTTTTTTAATGATATCATAAATATATTATAGCTACAAACAAAAAATGTAAATTTTTGCTTCACTAAGGCTCACAACTTAAATTAAAATACACTACATAAACTTTATGCCCTCACTTTACAAATCAGATTAATCATAATCGCTTAGTATTTCACTTAAACATTTACTTTTTAAAAATGTCAGAATGTGACTTTATCCCATGTAGTGAACTTGCACTTTTTATTGCATCAATAACTGCATTCTCCATTGCTCTAGCTGCTAATAATCCTACTGTACTTATATCAGCCTGTACTTCTCCTGTTGACAGTGCAAATATAGTGTCACCGTCAAATATAGAATGGGCTGGCCTTATTGTTCTAGCATAGCCATTATGAGCCATAGAAGCCATTTTATTCATTTCTGACTTAGAAAACTTTCCATTGGTAACTACTACTCCAATAGTTGTATTCCCGCTAAAGAGGTTTTTCTTGCTGTCATAATTGGCTATCATCATATTTTCTGTACCTACAAAGCTCTCTAGGTCTTCACCTAATAATCCAGCTAAAATTTCTCCCGTAGACGGATCAATTACATCTCCTAGACAGTTTACAGCTACAATAGCCCCTACTTTAAGTTCTCCTACCTGCAGTGCATAGCTGCCTAATCCGCCTTTCATTGCTCTTTTAAGTCCAAAAAATTTTCCGACTGTTGCACCTGTACCTGCTCCAATACTCCCACTAGGACATTCTGTATTTGTAGCATTTATACAAGCCTCATAACCCATTTTAAAATCTGGCCTTATTTTATAGTTGCCAATATTTAAATCAAATAGTACAGCAGAACATACTATGGGAACCTTTGTCACTTGAACGTCAAATCCTATATTTCTTTCCTCTAAATATTTCATAGCACCAGAAGAAGCGTCTAATCCAAAGGCACTTCCTCCAGAAAGCATTACAGCATGGATTTGCTGTACCATATTTACAGGGTTCAACAAATCTGTTTCTCTAGTTCCTGGAGAACCTCCTCGTACATCTACCCCTGCAGTAGCACCATTTTCACATATTATAACTGTACATCCTGTAGCAGCTTCATAGTTTTGGGCATTACCTACTTTTATTCCATCTATATCAGTAAATTTAATTTCTTTCATTGGTTTCACCTCTTCATTAAATTTTAAATATGAAGCTTATATCATTAGAGATTAAGCAAACCAGTTCTTTTCTATCAGTGTGAATTCCCTTTTGATATTGACATTATATACTCAATAAGCAACTGAATCACAGCATGCATCCCTAGTCTAGAAGTCAGATCATTAGTCTTTGTAGAAACATTTTTGGCAAAGAAAAACAATTTATAATTTGAAAGTTTTTCTAGAGTATTATTGTAAAAAGCAGTAATAGCAATGACATCTATATTCTTTGCTCTAGCCATTTTCGCCACATTTACAATTTTTTCAGTCTCCCCTGAAACTGAAATGAGAATAAGAGTTTCTCCTTCTGCAATGGTTTCCCCTATAACCTCAATAAGATTATAGTCATCCACAAATACAGATTTTACCTTTAGTATAGACAGCCTAGTACTTAGCATATCTCCTAAGGGCTTTGAAGCTCCTCTACCAATAACATAAACAGTTTTAGAGTTTAGAATTTTATTTGCAATTTTCTTAATATTTTCTTCATCTTGAATAGCAAATGTCTTGTTAACTTCCTCGCCTAAATCTTTTATAATTTTTTCATAGTAAAAAACACTATCTACTTTCTCCTTATTAGACAAATAATCCTTAATATAATATTTAAGTTCACTAAATCCATCAAATCCTATTTTTTTGCATAAGTTAATAATACTAGTCTTAGATACATACAGTTTCTTTGCCATTTGAGCAGAAGAAAGACGAACAAATTCCTCTGGGTTATGTATAATATATTCTACAATCTTTTTCTCCAGACTGGTTAATCGTTCATAATTATCTGTTAACCTATGGATATTCATACTCCCCCACCTTAAATCCATAAATTGATTAATTACTAAAATGAAATATTAATACTACTTTATTTCATCTAATTTCACTTTATAATATTTTTCTTTAATAAGCAATCTATTAAGAATTAAAACTTTTCTAGTTTATAGTTTCAAAGCTCATAACTACTTTCAGTATAAAATCTCTAGGTGGCTTTAATAGATACTTTATGAGCATAAAATAAGGCCAGGGATATTCCCTGACCTATCATAATACAGATAAAAATTTCTTTTCTTCTATTTCACTATCATATTTAATTTTTTTAAATAACCTAGTTGGTTCTAACAACCATAATAGTGTCTTCTACAGAATTTACTTCGCCTTCTTTGGGCTCTATGCTTTTCATATCCTTGTGATTTGTAATAACTATTGGGATAACAAGAGATTTTGCTTTTTCCCTAAGTACATCCATGTCAAAAGTGATTAAAGGATCACCAACTCTTACTTTATCATTAGCATTTACATGAACTTCAAATCCCTCTCCTTTTAAACTCACTGTATCTAAACCAACATGTATGAGAATCTCTACATTGTTCTCTGCTCTTAGCCCTATTGCATGCTTAGTGGGAAACACTTGAATAACTTCTCCGTCAACAGGAGAAAGCACTTTATTCTCTTTAGGGTCAATAGCAACACCGTCTCCTACTACTTTCTGTGCAAAAACTGGATCCTCTACTTGTTCCAATTTAATAATATTTCCCTTTACTGGAGCCTTTATCTCTAATCCTTTTTTGGATTTTTTAAATATACCAAACATCATTCTCCTCCTATTCTTGCAATACATTTCTTATTTTCCTTCTAGTACAGAGTCCAGTATTCTTTATTTACCTCCATTAAATCATCTAGTACTGCCTTCGCCTTATTAGGATTAATAACAGTTCGGTTTAAAGTTAAAGCTTGTAAAGCCTTAGTATAATCCTTTTCTAAAAAGGCTTCTACTGTTAACTTCTCATATGCATATTGTCCTTCAATGAGTCCCTTATAAAAGGTTTTTATTTTCCCTACTCTATAAGGAACTACTCCATGCTTTGTAAGCTCTCCAGCTACTTCTACCATTGCATCATCGGGAAGATTACTAATTATCCCGTCATTTCTTGTTATTACGACAAATAGCCTTTTTAAATCAAAAGCAATAGATTCTGCTACTTCCACCATCATATTCCCATGAACTGCACCTTTTAATAGTGGTATATCCTCTAAAGATTTTTTTTCCCTTACCTGTTTACAGATATCTAACACTTTTTTCTCTCTACCATTTAATGCTTCATCAGAACGAGTATATTCTGGATTACTTTCAGCTACGATTTCATCTGGAAAGAAGTAGTATTGCAAATAAGTATTAGGTAAATACTCAGGAAACAATGAAAGAATCTTATTTACATTTTTATAGGTATTGAGCCAGGATTCTTCTCTCTGCTCAGCATTGTAAGGCTTAAAATCGTGGCCATCTAAGAGGTAATTCTTTAATTTTGGTAGTAAATCCTCCCCTGTTGGAGCATAATAAAGATTAGTAAACCATCCAAAATGATTTAGTCCGAAATATCTAGGTTCTATATCATACATGTCCACATCTAAGATTTTTGCAAAAGATTTTATCATAGAATAGGGCTGGTCGCATATGTTTAGAATTCTTTTGTCTTCAGGAAATACTTTATCTAAAGCTACTGCTACAATAGCTGCTGGGTTAGTATAGTTTAAAATCCATGCATCAGGGGCATATTCTCTTACTTTCTTTACCATATGAATCATAGCACCTATGGACCTCATTCCATAGGCAAATCCTCCTGGTCCACATGTTTCCTGCCCTACTAAGCCATGCTTAAGAGGAATCTTTTCATCCAATGACCTCATTTCAAAATTCCCTGCACGCATATTGCAAAGGACAAACTCAGTATCTTTATAGGCCTCATCTTCATTGTCTGTAAAGATAAGTTCTGCTTCCGGATAATATTTCTTCATGGTTAACTCTATATAATCCCTTAACAAATTCATTCTTTCCATACTGATATCAAAAAGAATTAATTTCTTTAAGGGGAATCTTTCTTTATATTCAATAAAGCTTCCTATCAAAGCAGGGATACGTGTGCTTCCACTTCCAACTACAGTTGCTACTAATTTTTTCCTATTCATTGTATTACCCCTTTCTGCACTTTATCAAGTCTAAACAGTTTAATAAATAATCTATCTAAATCAATAATTCTTATTTTCAATCAAACCTTAAGTAAATTTTAACTAGTTATGGATATTTTGTCTTACTCCTCTTACATAAGTATCAATTAAATTCCATTTGTCATCTATAACTATTAAATCTGCATCTTTTCCTGGTTCTATAGTACCTTTATATTTGTCTATTCCAATATACTTAGCAGGATTCTCCGCAGCCATTTTGACAATATCTCCAATAGAAGCATTAACATTTTTCACTACATTTTTTACTGAACCTAAAAAACTAAGCTCTAAATCTTTTACTGCTTCATAGCTATACTTGTCTATGATTTCTTCTCTACCATCATCATAAACAAGCTTTACACAGTCTCCCCATGGAGTAAATGTACACTTGCGAATATAATGATAAAAAGGCTCTTTCACTTGTGCTATACCAGTACAATCTGTAGATAAAATAATCTTGTCTGGTCCCTTAAGTCTGTATACAATTGCAAAAGCTTCTGGCTTCACTGTAAGCCCTGTTTGCTTACAAAATTCAGCATACATATCATCAAAATACATAGCAGCTCCTGCTACGCCTAATCTTCTATGATGGAACCCTCGCATACCGCTGAAGGTATGTGTAAATCCTCCTAATCCTAAGTCTTTTAATCTTGCTATATCTTCAAATTCTGCTGCACTGTGACCTACAGATACTTGTATTTTTTTGCTATGAAGATATGTTATTACCTTATCTGCATTAGGCAATTCTGGAGCTAAGGTCATTAACTTTACATTGTCTTCTCCTGCATTTTGCATCATTTCCTCTAGAACTTCTACTGAAGGTTCTATGCAATACTCTTCTTTTTGCATTCCCTTATACTCTTTATTAATAAAAGGCCCTTCCAAGTGAACTCCTATTGCTTCAGCTCCCATAGATGGATTCCAATTTTCAATAAAATTTCTTACATTTCTTAACTGATTATTTATTTTACTTAAATCATCTGTTCCTGTAGTAGCCAAATATGAAGTTACCCCTACTTTCACTAGGTCTCTTGACATGTTGTTCAGGGATTTTTCATCTCCATTTAACCATATTGAACCTGTTGCCCATCCATGTAAGTGAATATCTATAAAACCAGGTATTATAATTTCGTTAGTATAATCTACAACTTCTTCTGAATCAATTTCCTGTAAAATGCCCTGTATCTTTCCTTGCTCAATACTTAAATATCCTTTTTTAAAGCCTTCAGGTGTGTAGATCTTTTCAGAATATAAATACATATAATTTCCTCCCATCTTTTATTGAATATAAGTGGGCGAGAAACTCTCGCCCAATTTCTATATAAGTTAACTACTTATAATTCATCTAAGCATTTTCACTTTTTTCTAAAAATTCATCTACTGCATTTCTTACAAATTCAACATTTGGTCCAAATACTATGTGTATGTGATTTTTAGTTGGGAAGAATATTCCTGAGGTTCCTGATTCTTTTAGCTTCTCTTTATCTACTAAATTATAATCTTTTAAGTCAATTCTCAATCTTGTAATACAGTTGTCTACGTAAACAATATTGCTCTTTCCACCTAAAGCTTCCACAACAATTTTAGCCACTTCATCATATCGTTTTTCTCTTATCAATATATTATCAGTCATTTCATCTTCTTCTCTACCTGGTGTTGGGATATTCCATTTTTTAATAGCCCAAGTGAATACGAAATAAGTAATAACAGCTATCGGAATACCTACAATAAATAAGTTATACCATTTGGTATTCTCATACATAAGTCCAAAGATGGCAAAGTCAAAAATTGTTCCTCTAATGTATCCTACAGCTGTTCCCATTAAATCCAAAGCTACAGAACCTATACCAGCTATAAGTACATATACAGCATATAATAATGGTGCTATGAATAAGAATGAGAATTCAATAGGCTCAGTAACGTTTCCTAAAAATGGAGTTAATACCATAGTTAAGATGATTCCCTTGGCATAAGGCTTATTCTTATCGTAAGCACACCTGTACATTGCAAGACCTACTGCTGGTATCATAAACAGGGTCAACAGCATTTGATTTTGAGCCATGAATCTTGTCAACTGTGGCATAAGCTCCCATGCTTCGTGAGATGGTCCTAATTCAAATAAAATCTTATTTAATGCAGGTAATACACCAACTACTTCTTCTCCTGCGATAGTATAGGTTCCACCTGCTTCAGTAAATCGTATAAGTGAATTCCATACATGATGAAGTCCAAATGGAATCAGTAAACGGTTCATTATGATAAATAGGAATGTACCAAAAGGACGACTAATAAGTACTACTGATAATGCAATTAAAATCTCAGTAATATACTGCCAGAAATACGGAATAATCAATCCTACAACTATTGATACACCAATTGATACAATAGGAACGAATTTTTTACCACTGAAGAATGCAAGTGCTAAAGGAAGTTCTAAATTATAGAAACGGTCTGTCATTATAGCTCCTATTAGTCCACTGATAATTCCACCTAGTGCATCTAATCTCAATGTCTGCATACCTAATACAGTACCTTGACCTACTTGGGCTGCAACATCTGCTGCTGCTAGATTACCAGTAGCCTTCAGCCAAATATTGATTGTACCATTTAATACTAAGTAAGATAAGATTGAAGAAAATACTGCTATTCCCTTATCTTTTTTGGATGTACCATAAGCAACACCCATTGCAAACAAAACTGGAATATTGTTGAAAACAACATTTGCAATATCACGTAAGCTTGTTAAGATGAGCTGCAATGTAGGGTTACCCAAAAAAGGTAAACGTTCAATCATATAGCTCTGTACCAATGCACCAGTAAGACCTAATACCATACCTACCGGAGCCATTACAGCTATAGGCAGCAGCAAGGATCGCCCAAATCTCTGTACTTGCTCATTGAAATTCTTTTTCATTAATGGTCTCCCCCTCTTCAAATAACTTATTGATTACTTCGCAAATGCATATATGAAGTATATTATGGCATTTGTTTTTAAAGCTAAAAAATTATCAGCAAATTAACACAATTGCGAAAATAATCTTAAGCTTATGATAGCATAATAAAAAAAGCATTTTAATAGTTTAACCTGATAAAGGACTATATCCTAAAGACTCTTCTACAGTCAACTTTTATGACTTTGGTCAAATAACGCAAAAAGGAGTATCTTTGACTACCAAGTAGTTTTCGATACTCCTCCTAGGAAGCTTGAAAAATATAATAGAGTTTTTTATTCTCAAAAAACAGCCTTAAACCAAACTATAGATTTAAAACTGTTAAATTTTTGATTATATACCACATAATACAGGTATTTAATTTTATACTAGCTATTCACTTTAACTCTTACTGCCTCCGCACCCTTTTCTAGTGCTTCTTGGTTTATTGGAATAAGATGTGACTTAGATTCACCAAATACTTTTTTAAATGCTTCAACTATAGATTCTATTTTTACTGCTTTTGTAAGCTCTAAATAGGCACCTAACATAACCATATTAGCTATTTTGCTATTTCCAAGCTCATTAGCTATTTCGTTAGCAGGGATATAATATGCATTAATATCTGTTCTTTCAGCTTTTCTATCTATTAAAGAGCTGTTAATTAGAATATTTCCGCCTTTTTCAACATCCTTCTCAAACTTATCTAGAGATGGCTTGTTCATAATAATTGCTGTAGTAGCTTCTGTAACTATAGGTGAGCCAATGAGACCATCTGAAATTATTACATTGCAGTTAGCAGTTCCACCTCTCATTTCAGGACCGTATGATGGAAGCCAAGAAACATTCTTATTTTCCACCATTCCTGCATATGCTAATAATTGTCCCATTGACATAACACCTTGACCACCAAATCCAGCTATTATTAATCTTTCTTCCATTCTACTCCACCTCCTCAGGTTTTCTAAAGTTACCTAATGGGTAATATGGGATCATATTTTCTTTCAGCCAATTAAGAGCTTCTACTGGAGTAAGTCCCCAGTTTGTAGGACATGTAGAAAGTACTTCTACTATACTAAAACCTTTTCCTGAAAGCTGTACTTCAAAAGCACTCCTAATTGCTTTTTTAGCTTTTCTTATATTAGCCGGATCATGTACTGAAACTCTTTCAACAAACTTTGCTCCATCTATAGTGGCTAACATTTCAGATATTCTTATTGGTTTACCAGTATGAGCTTCATCTCTTCCATATGGTGCTGTAGTTGCCTTTTGTCCTACTAAAGTAGTAGGAGCCATTTGTCCACCTGTCATACCATATATAGCATTATTTACAAATATTGTTGTTATTTTCTCTCCACGATGTGCAGCATGAACTATTTCACCTGCTCCAATAGAAGCTAAGTCTCCATCTCCTTGATATGTGAATACAACTTTATCAGGATGTACTCTCTTAATTCCTGTAGCAACTGCAGGTGCTCTACCATGGGCAGCTTCATGCATATCTACATTAAAGTAATCATAAGCAAAAACTGCACAGCCAACTGGTGCTACCCCTATGGTATCTCCTAGTACTCCTAGCTCTTCTAGTACTTCAGCTACTAGTCTATGGATAATACCATGTGTACAACCTGGACAATAATGGAAAGGCTTTTCTGTAAGACCTTTAGTTTTTTCAAATACTATAGCCATTATTTGTCACCTCCGATAATTTTCTTAATCTCTTCTACAATAGCATTTGGAGTAGGCACCATACCACCTGTTCTACCATAGAAGTAAACAGGTTTTCTTCCATTAACTGCTATCTTAACATCATCTATCATTTGACCAGTACTCATTTCTACTGTAAGTACCGCCTTAGTCTTGTCACTTATTTTATCAAAAGCAACATCTGGGAATGGCCATAATGTTATTGGTCTGATAAGTCCCACCTTTATTCCTTCTTCTGCACATTTTGCTATAGCATTTTTAGCTACTCTAGATGTTGTTCCGTATGCTACTATAACAACTTCAGCATCTTCAAGGTTGTACTCTTCATATCTAACTTCATTTTCTTTCATCTTTGCATATTTAGCTTCTAATCTTAAGTTATGATCTTCTAGAAGCTTAGGATCTATATAAAGTGAGTTAATTACATTTGGTTTTCTTTGTCCTTTTGTACCTGTTGTAGCCCAATCCTTTGGTGGTAGGTCTCTTTTCTTAGGCTCTTTAAATTCTACAGGCTCCATCATCTGACCTATCATACCATCTCCAAGAATTATTACAGGATTTCTGTAATAATCAGCTACTTCAAAAGCCTCCATAACTAAATCCACCGCTTCTTGAACACTAGCTGGAGCATAAACTATATGTCTATAATCACCATTTCCTCCTCCTCTAGTAGCTTGGAAATAGTCAGATTGTGAAGGTTGTATACCACCTAGTCCTGGGCCCCCTCTAACCATGTTTACTATAACACATGGAAGCTCTGCTCCAGCAATGTAAGATATTCCTTCTTGTTTAAGCGCAATACCAGGGCTTGAAGACGATGTCATTACTCTAGCTCCTGAACCTGCTGCTCCATATACCATATTTATAGCAGCAATTTCACTTTCAGCTTGTAGAAAAACTCCACCTACTTTTGGCAATTCTCTTGCCATAAATTCAGGTATTTCATTTTGTGGAGTAATAGGATATCCAAAGAAGTATCTGCATCCAGCTTTTATAGCTGCAGCACCTACTGCTTCATTTCCTTTCATCAAGACTTTAGACATTTAATTCCCTCCTTTTAAAATTATTCAACCATTTCTCTCTCTACTGTAATTACTACATCTGGGCAAATTGTAGCACAGTTAGCACAGCCTATACACTTGTCCATTTCAAAAACTGTTGCAGGATGATAGCCTTTTGCATTTATCTTATCTTTGTTCATAACTACTATCTTTGTAGGACATACTGTTGTACATAATTCACAACCATTACATTTGTCTTCATTAAAAGTAACCTTACCTCTTGCTTTTGCCATTTTATTCCCCCCTTTACTTAACTGAAAATTGGAATTAAATCTAAATTTTGTTAGGGACATATGTTAGGCAGAGACTGCTGAAGTTGTCCCATTGAAAGTCCTATTATGATATAAAACTAGCTACAGCATCCAATCTTCTCGCATGAATAGTTTTATAGGAAATATTTCTCCCTTTATATTTTGTGGAAGTTCTTTGGCCACATGCTCTAGAGCAGATACATACTTTATTGGTATATTAAGAGCATCTGATACTTCTTCTACTAGCTTTTGACCAAATAGTACATCCTCTTTTGTTGTACTTTTTAGCATATGTGTATTATTTATAAGCCCGGTCACCTTAGCTCTAGAAGCACTTTCAATTTCTCTAATGTATTTCTCTACATTTTCTAAAGTTTGAGTTTCGGGCCTATATGCATTTACCACAAAAAACATATCATATTTTCCCTCTTTAAAAAAGTTGTAATATCTGCCTAATGTCCTAGCCCCTACTGGGTCTCCACCTACATCTAATATAGCTTCTACCTCTTCATCCTGAAGTGGCCAATATATTTCTGCTGAAATAGAAGGCACATCTACTGAATTACCCTTTAATGAGCTACCTATTACTTTAACTCCTAGCTTTTCTAACTCATCTGCTTTCTCTCTACTTCTGAAATAAGGATTCACCACATCTAAATCTGCTAAAGCAACTCTCTTTCCTTGCTCAGCTAACTTTGCTGCATAATTTACTGCAAATTCTGTTTTACCACTTCCATAATGTCCCACTATTATTCTAATTCTCTTATCATTTAACATCTTATCACCCTTTATTATAGGTACTCTTTTGCTTGTTCTTCACCTCTTAAAACTCTTAGTCCACCTTCTGCTAAAGCTATAAGCTCATCTTCTCCTGGATAAATTACCACTTCACTTATAAATTCTACTCTTTCTTTAATCCAAGATGTAAACGTAGCATCATAAGCTATGCCACCTGTCAATATTATGCCATCCACTTGTCCTTCTAATACAGTACTCATACTTCCTATTTCTTTTGCAACTTGATAAGCCATAGCTTCATATATTAGTTTAGCTTTTTGGTCTCCTGCATTTATCATCTTCTCTACTTCTCTAGCATCATTTGTTCCTAGATAAGCTACTAGACCACCACTTCCTTTTATCTTTTTCTTCATTTCAGCTAATGTATATTTTCCTGAATAGCAAAGTTTTATTAAATCTCCAACAGGAAGTCCTCCACTTCTTTCTGGAGAGAATGGACCTTCACCATCAAGTGCATTGTTTACATCTACTACCTTACCTTTTTTATGGGCACCTACAGATATACCTCCACCTAAATGGGCAACTATGAGATTTAAATCTTCATAGTTTTTTCCTCTTTCCTTTGCAAATCTCCTTGCAACTGCTTTTTGATTCAATGCATGGAATATGCTTACTCTATTTATCTCAGGCATACCTGAAATCCTAGCTATATCCTCCATTTCATCTACTACAACAGGGTCTACTATAAATGAAGGTATGTTAAGTTGAGAAGCTATCTCGTTAGCTATTGCTCCTCCTAGATTTGAAGCGTGTTCTCCAAGTACTCCTGCTCTTAAGTCTTCTAACATCTTATCGTTGACTTTATAAGTACCACCTGGTATAGGCTTCAGTAATCCTCCTCTTCCCACAACTGCACTTAGTCCATTAATATCTATCCCTTTTTCTTCTAATATTCTTAGAATAATGTCTTTCCTAAACTGATATTGGTCAAATATCTTAGGATATTTTTCTAAATCTTCATTAGAATGTCTAATAGTTTCTTCTAAAACAAGGTTTTCATTATCAAATATTGCTATTTTAGTAGAAGTAGAGCCAGGGTTTATCACTAGTAATCTATATACAGCGTCCATTATAATTCCTCCTTTACTTTTTTGAAGCCATTAATACTCCTAATGCAATTGAATTAAGCTTAGCTTCATCACTGTCTGCTCTAGATGTAAGAACTACTGGAGCTTTAGCTCCCACTATAATACCCGCATTTTTAGATTTTGCTAAAAATGCAAGAGCTTTATATAGCACATTTCCTGATTCTATATTTGGAGTGAGTATGATGTCTGCATCTCCTGCTACAGGATGACTTATGCCTTTATGAATTGCAGCTTCTTTTGATATAGCATTATCTAACGCAAAAGGTCCTCCAACTATACAGCCTGTAATTTCGCCCTTTTCGTTCATTTCTGTCAATTGTGCTGCATCTACTGTTGCAGGCATTTTAGGATTTACCTTCTCTTTGGCGCATACTACAGCAACCTTTGGAACTTCTATATCCAGTGAATGAGCTAAAAATACTGCATTTTCTATAATCTGTTTCTTTTGATTGAGATCAGGTGCTATGTTCATAGCAGCATCTGTAACTAATAGAAGCTTTCCATAAGTATCTACGCTGAATACCGCAACATGGCTTAGTATATTTCCAGTTCTAAGGCCTATTTCTCCATCTAGTACTGCCTTTAAAATAATTGAAGTATCTACAAGCCCCTTCATTACTATATGAGCTCTTCCTGTACTTACAAGCTCTACAGCTTTTCTAGAAGCTTCAGTTATATCTTTTATGTCTATTACTTCATATTTACTTAAATCTAAATTGATTTCATCTGCTATCTTTTCTATTTGTTCTTTATCTCCAACAAGTATTGCATTACAAATACCCATTTTGTATGCTTCATTTACTGCAATAAGAACCTCTTTATCCTGAGCTACTGCCACGGATATTGTTTTAGGTCCTCTGCTTTTTGCTAGATTTAAAACGTCTTCAAAATTTCTAATCATCACTTCTCACCTCGTTTTCGTATATTTTCTCTTTTTCCTCGCCTTCTAAAACCCTTAGAACACCTTCATTTAGGGCATCTAGCTCGTCCTCTCCAGGATATATAACAATAGGAGCTATAAAATTAGTCATACTTCTAATCTTATCGACAAGCATCTCTGAATATGCTAATCCACCAGTAAGTATAATAGCATCTACTGTTCCTCGTAACACTGTTGCCATAGCCCCTATTTCTTTGGCTATTTGATAAGCCATTGCCATAAAAATAAGCTTAGCCCTCTCATCTCCATTATTTATTCTTTCTTGCACTTCTCTAGCATCATTTGTTCCAAGATAAGCTACAAGACCACCTTTTCCTTTGATTTTTGCTTTAATTTCATTGTATGTATATTTACCTGAGTAGCACATCTTCACAAGATCTCCAACTGGAAGTCCCCCAGTTCTTTCAGGTGAAAATGGTCCCATTTCATTAGCATTATTTACATCTACAATTCGGCCTTTTTCAATAGGAGCTACAGATATGCCGCCACCTAGATGAGCAACAATTAAATTTATATCTTGAAGGTTTTTATTGTTTTCGTGGGCGTATCTATGGGATACTGCTTTTATGTTTAAAGCATGCAGCTGGGATTTCCTTTTAATCTCTGGCATTCCTGATATCCTAGCTATATCATTCATTTCATCTACTGCAACAGGATCTACTATAAATGATTTGATACCTTGACTATCAGCAATTCCTTTTGCAAGCATTCCACCAAGATTTGAAGCATGTTCTCCACCAACACAGTCTTTTAAATCCTTAACCATTACATCTGTTACCAGATATGTACCAGCAGGAATAGGTCTTAACATGCCACCACGTCCTACAGCAGCTCTTAAAGAATCTGTACTGACACCAATTTTGTTAAGCCATTCAACTATCAAATTCAAACGATAATCATATTGATCAATGATATGTTCATATTTGCTTAATTCATCGCTTGGATGATCTATTTTTTCATTGAAAACCTTTTCCTTACCTTTATATAGAGCCACTTTTGTACTAGTGGACCCAGGATTTATCACTAGAATGTATTCCCTTGACATAATCTATTTCCTCCTCTACTAAAAATTAAAATAGGAGCAGTATGTTATATGTCCATATATTTTATCCCTGCTCCTTTATATTAACTTTCTTTAACACTGTGTTGCAAGTTTATTAAAAAATAGTTAAAATTCTTCGTTAATAATTACTGGAATAACTTCTGGCTCTATACTTATAAGCTCTATATCATCGTGTAATATGACTTTTACATTTACATTATGAGTCCCCTTCTCTAGTCCTGATAAATCACAATAAAATGTAACATCTTTTTGAGTTAGATGATCTATTATACTTTCTATTCCTCTTACTGTTATTTTTATGGTTTCAGGTAGATTATTCTTATCTACAACATATTTAGTATCTAGATTAATGAATGTTAGATTATCTGTACTAAGTTCAATATCCTTTTCAATTATTTTTTCTACTTGTATCTTAGCAAAGAGTTTTAATCCTTCGTCCATCAACTCTACACCTTCTGGCAATACAACATTTACTGGTACTTCTTTAGATATGCTAATTAGTTCTACATCTATTGGCTCTGTCTCAAGAAACTCAATATCTTTTAATATTTCCTTTTTGCCTTTTACTTTAATATTAGCAGGATTCATAGTTATGCTTGTAATACTATATCCATTGAGTGGATTGCCTTTTACTCTTGAACGTACTGGAATATCTTTGGTCGCTAGAATTGGCATTATAATCTCTACAGTACTTGGTTCTTTTTCTATACCCCTTACTTCTTCATCCTTATCATCTAATACTCTAATAGGTACACTTGTTTTTATATCTGAATTTACATTAGTTAAATCTACATTTGCTATAACTTTTGATACAGAGTTAACCCGTGTCCTTGGCCCTTTAATTAAAATACTGCTTGGTCTAACTTCTCCCTCATCAGGAGTATAGCCATTTGCAGTATTTCCCGAAGTTGTTAGAGATATTTTAAACTCTTTTGTTATTATGCTGTCAAATTTAAATTGTATATATTTGGGACTTACAGATTCAAGAGTCACATTATCAGGTACTTTTACTTCAACAGGTACTCTATGCATTCCTTCTGTATATCCCCATAAATCCGCTTGAACTATAATATCATTGGGATTGATAGTCTTTATGTCGCTTCTCCTTCCAGTTAATCTTACTGTAACCTTGACCTCTTCTGGTTCCATAATTTCTAGTTGAGATTCAGTTAAATAGTTTTGATTTAAGTAAGTAACCTTAATCCCAGAAAAGTCTTGAGACATCTTTGGATTGACTTCATTCATAACATAAGACCACATAAAAATGGCTATTATAATTGAAACAATTCTCAGGGTAATATTATTTCTTTTTGCCTTATTCATTCTTATTCCTCCATTTAGACAGTAGGCTTGGCTTTGGAGATTTAGGCGCATACATATTTACTAGAATTTCCTTCACTGTCTTTATATCTAAATATCTTGTTAGTATCCCATTTTCCGCCATAGATATTATCCCAGTCTCTTCAGAAACAATTATAGCTATACTATCTGATCTTTCAGTAATTCCTAACGCTGCTCTATGCCTTGTACCTATTTCTTTACTTAGATTCATGTTGTCTGTTAGTGGAAGAAAACATCCTGCAGCCTTTATTCTATCATCTCTTATAATAACAGCCCCATCGTGAAGAGGTGTGTTTGGTATAAAAATATTTATAAGTAATCCACTTGATATTTTACCATCAATCCTTGTACCAGTATCTACTACTTCATTTAAGCCCGTTTCTCTTTCAAAAACCAATAAAGCCCCAATTTTTTGCCTAGAAAGTGAAGCTACTGCCTCAACTATCTCATTAGTAATTATGTCTAACTCTTGATTCTTTATCTCAGCAAGAGATTTAGTAAAGAATCTTGTCCTTCCAATAACTTCTAGTGCCCTTCTTAATTCTGGTTGAAACACAATTAATAAGGCTATAACTCCTACAGTCATAGTCTTTTCCAGTATCCAGAAAACAGTATATAACTCCAATACTTCACTTAATTTTGTAGCTATTAATAGCACTACTATACCTTTTATAAGCTGCTCTGCTCTTGTTTCTCTTATGAGCATGAATAATTTATAAAAAGCATAGGCTACTATTAAAATATCTATGGCATCTCTAAGCCTTATATTATAGAATAAATTGGCAAAATCCTGCATTCTCACACCTCAAATAAAAAATTTAGTAATTAGTTCTAATGTAATTATATAATAAAAAAATTCTTATTTAAATAGGTTTAAAGACCAGTATAGAAATATTTATAAATTAATCAAAAAATTATACATTTAGTCAATGTAAGTCACATCTTGTATATCTTTAAATCCAAATCCTGGCTCATTATTCAATGTGATTTTATTATCCTCAAATACTGCGCCTCCGCAAACTGGATCTTCGCTGCACAACAATGGCCCATCTAAATCAATCTTTGTAATTACACTCTTTGCAGCTGCTAAATGAGCTGCTGCTGTAACACTTATCTTAGCCTCCAGCATAGCACCAATCATACACTCTACACCGTAAATCTCAGCTATTGAACATATTTTTAATGCATTGTGTATGCCGCCTGTTTTCATTAGTTTAATATTTATTAGATCTGCTGCTCTCATCTGAATAATTTTCATCGCATCTCTAGGAGAAAATACACTTTCATCCGCTAACACAGGAATAGAAATATTGTCTGTCACTAATTTTAATCCTTCTAAATCATAGGCTGGTACTGGCTGCTCTACAAGTTCAATATTCAAGTCTTCATCTTCCATCCTTCTTAAAATATGTATTGCTTCTTTGGGATTCCAACCTTGATTTGCATCTATTCTTAAATCCACTTCGTAGCCTACTGCTTCTCTAATGGCTTTTATTCTTTTAATATCTAATGATGAATCTTTTCCTACTTTAATTTTAAGTGTTTTATACCCTAATTTTACTGCTTCAATACTATCTCTAGCCATTTCCTCTGGATCATTTACACTTATGGTTATATCTGTAATTAATTCTTTTCTATAACCACCTAATAATTTGTATACTGGTGCATTATACAGCTGTCCAAACAAATCATAAATTGCAATATCTACTGCAGCCTTTGCACTTGTATTTCCTATAATGGATTTATCTATCCTTAGCATTATCTCCTCTATGTTTTCAATATACATACCTATTAGATGTTTTTTTATATGGTTCTCTATAGCTCCTATTATAGATTTTGTTGTATCTCCTGTTATTACTCCTGTAGGAGGGGCCTCTCCATATCCTACATTTCCTGTGTCCGTCTCGATTTTTACAATTATATCTTCTATACTATTTACAGTTCTTAGTGCAGTCTTAAAAGGTTTCTTTAGTGGAACAGATATATAGCCTAGTTTTATATCTGTAATTTTCATTCTCATTATCCCCCTTCATAATTAATTTTTCAATGACCTCAAAGCCAGATTTATTTATTCTCCTCCCATAACTAATCTCTAATGTCTCTTTAATTAATCTACATTATATTTGATGCTTATCTTATTTTGAATATGCTTCAATTGCCAAAATCGGTCATAATAAAACCAGAGCATTTCTATCTCTGGTCCATTAACTTCATGGTATTATTATATGATTCTTCTAATATGTTAAGAACTTCTCTGCTGATATCTTCCCTTTCCTGTTCTATATAATCTATTGTTGGAAGTATGATATGCTTTTGTACACCAGATTCATTATATCTATAAACCCAAGTAGGTATATAATTTACGTCTTTTATTGTAGTTTTTCCTAATGAAAAATCCTTCTCTAAAGTTAATTCTACGATAATCCCATCTTCAGTATATTTTTTATTTTCTATACTCAATGTCTCTCTTCTTTGGTTGGATAAGAAGTTTCCCATAGAATAAATTATGAATTTGTTTTCACCATTATGCTCCCTTATTTCTGACCTCTGAATAACGTGAGGATGACTGCCTAATATAATATCTGCACCCCATTCAATCATTTTATCAGCTAGTTCAACTTGATACTTAGATGGTTCTCTTACATACTCATTTCCCCAATGTATGAATACTATTGTTATATCTACCTGAGCTTTATCTGCTTTTTCAATATCAGCCCTTATTCTATCTTCATCAATAATATTTACCATATACCCTAATTCTTCTGGTGTAAGTAGACTTTCTAATCCGTTACATCCATAGGTATAAGATAAAATGGCTGCTTTAATACCGTTTATATCCTGTATAAGAATTTCATCAGTAGGCTCTTTATATGTACCTACATTTATCATTCCATGTTCTAAAATATTGTCTATGGTATTGATTATCCCTTCTTTCCCTTTATCTAAACAGTGGTTGTTTGCTGTGACAAGTATATCAAAACCTGCATATTTTAAAGCTGTAACAGCTGACTTTGGAGAATTGAAAGTAGGATATCCCTTATATCCATATTTTTCACCTGCTGTAACAGTCTCAAGGTTTCCTATAGCTAAATCAGCTCTTTCTATATATTTCTTTACATACTCGAATGAAGGTCTAAAGTCATACTCTTTAGTTTCAGGATTATAAGCTCCTTTTATTTGAGGTGAATGAAACATAATATCCCCTGCTGCTGCAATAGTGGCCTCTATATTTGGAGGAATAATTTCTTCCACTATCACTTCTTCCAATGACTCTTCTATATTCGTATCCCTTTCATCTTCCTCTATACTGTAATCATTAGCTAATTTTAAATTAAATTCATCTATAATATACCTAGCAGAAAACAAGGATACAAAAAATAGCAGTATTATTATAGCCAAAGCTATTCTCTTTTTGTTCATAAATTAGTTCTCCTTAAAAAAAAGTCTTTTATCTATTCTATATCAATTCTTCGTAATTTTCTATATACATTTTATATCATTCTTCGTCATCATAGTTTATTTTGTCAAATCTTGAATAAGAATCAAAAATATATGTGTTTAATTTTTTCTGATTACTTATCCATAGATACACTGCATATATTGCTATGACTATTCCTGCTTCTGGTATACCTGCCATTAAAATAAAATTAAATGTCCCATGCAAAAACATTGGTATATATAGTGATTTTTTAAAGTTTGCCCTTTCTCTTGCTTTATTTGATGCAAACTTTGTTAGTGATAGATAATATCCCATAGTCACTCCAAATATGGCATGGGCAGGAACAGATAGCACCCCTCTATATAATCCTATATATGGATTGTAGCTGAATCTAAATACTACATACATTATGTTTTCTACTGTTGCAAAGCCTAGAGCTGAAAATACAGCATAAACTATTCCATCCAGCTTTTCATCAAAATACTTACTTTTACACATTAATTTGATTACTACTAGTCTCTTAAAATATTCCTCTGTAAATCCTGCCACTATAAAACCAGTGTAGGCTGCACTTAACAATCCTGTAAACACATTAAACATAGAAATAAATCTCTCAACTACTATGACTGGAATAACAGATAATGCTCCAAAAACAAATGTTTTAAACAAAAGAGATATAGGCTCTCTATCATATCTATCACTTAAATATACTGCAATAGCTATTGAAATCGCTGGAACTACTGCTATAATAAATAGTCTTATATCCAATTCAGTCATCCTTTCATGATTTACTTTCATAATTTTATAAATATTATTTGTTATAGGATAAATATTAATGCAAGCAGCATTCTTTCTGCATAAGTTTAATTATTTGCCTACATACATAAACTTCATAGATACTTAGATTTAACCTATTATTTGGTAAATTTTAACTATAAGAAAAACTTTAAATTTAAGCATTATAAGTTAAGGTAACTTCCTTTGAACTAATACGTAAAAAACTGCACAATGTCAGAGATTTTTATAATTTCATTAAAACTCATTAAAAGTAAATTCCTTTTAAAGCAATATAAAATAAAAATTCCCTCCTCATTAGAAAAACTGTACTTAAGTAAGTACAGTTTTACATTTGTTGATTGAGAATCGAAGCTATTTCTTGTGAAGTCTCAACCACATCTTCTATTTTCTGCTTTAATGTGTCTAGTTTCTCACCAATAGCAGCATCCTTAACTCTTCCATTATTATCATCTACCATTAAAAGGTCAATATTTGTTACATGCTCTAAAATATGTTGATGATCTTTTTTTATCATATTTAATTGATTTATAATTTCTTGTATTGTTCTATTATCTTGCATAAAATCACCCCTTCATAAGCTTTTTGTTAGTATTTGCTTTTGAATGTTATAATATTCTAAGAAAGTATTCTACGAACTCAGCTCTACCCACTCCGATAATAATTCATCATACTTATCAGTCAATTTCTGTCTTTCAATATAAAGTTCATTTAGCCTTTCAGGGTCATAAGCTACTTCTTCCATCTGACTATCTATTTGTGAAATAAAAACTTCAAGCTGTTGAATTTCTTCTTCAAGTCTTGAAAGTTTCTTTTTCCTTTTTGCACTATCATTCTCTGAATTTACTTTGTCATTTTTAGACTTCTTGCTAACTGACTTCCCTTCTAGATTATATGATTCTTTGCTTACTAAAACTGCTTTAAGCTCTGCCTTCTTCTCTCTATAATAATTGTAATCTCCTAAGTACTCCTTTAGCCTTTTGTCTTCTAATTCTACTATTCGTTCAGCAAGCTTATTTATGAAATATCTGTCATGGGATACAAAAATTATTGTTCCATCAAAGCTCTGTAATGCTTTTTCTAACATTTCTCTGGAATCAATATCCAAATGATTAGTCGGTTCGTCTAATATAAGAAGATTATTTTCTTCTTGCATCAAAATACATAATCTTAGCCTACTTTTTTCTCCTCCAGAAAGATTTTTTACCTTTTTGTATACATCATCTCCTTGAAATAAGAATCCTGCCAATATTCTTCTTCCTTCTCCTTCTGGTATTTTGAAATAATCATTAATTATTTCTAATACAGTTTTCTCTTCATCTTCAAAATAAATCTCTTGTTCTAAATATCCTATTCTAACTCTTGAACCTATTATAATGTCTCCTGAATCTTGAGTATATTTGTTTAACAAAAGCTTAATCAGTGTAGACTTACCACTGCCATTCTTGCCTAATATACATAGTCTTTCTTTATATCTTACACTTAGATCTAGATTATCTATTATAACTTTGTCTCCAAAGGATTTTTTCAATCCCTTTATGGAAACTACTTCATTTGCAGATCTTTCGCCTTGAGTAAATTTAACCTGTATTTTCGGTTGTTTTAAAATAGGCTTCTCTATTTTTTCCATTTTTTCTATTCTTTTTTCCATATTAGAAGCCTTTTTAAACATTCTTTCATTGTCTGCTCTGCTCCCCCAATCTCTAAACCTTTTTATAGCCTCTTCCATTTCTTTAATCTTCTTCTGCTGTGCCTTATAAGCGTTAAGCTGAAGTTTTAACATCTCATCTTTGTATTGAACATAATGGCTATAGTTACCTATATAAATCTTAGACTTTTTCTCCTCTATTTCAACTATTTTAGTAACTATATTATCTAGAAAATACCTATCATGAGATATTACTAAAACTGAGCCCTTATACTCCTTAATGAAATCTTCAAGCCATTCAATAGACTCTAAATCAAGATGATTTGAAGGCTCATCTAAAAGTAGTATATCTGGATTTTGCAGAAGCATCATTGCAAGCATTACAGTTGTTTTTTCTCCACCACTTAAATTGATAAAGTTTCTTTCCAGCATTTTATTAGTCAATTTTAAACCTACACATACTCTATTTAACCTTTCTTCAATCTCATATCCACCTATATGTTCATATTTAAGCTGCAATTCTCCATACTCCTTAATTATCTTCTCTAATTCACATCCCTGATAAATAGACATTTTTTCTTCAAGCTTATGCATTTCAGATTTGATACAATTTTGTCTTTCAAATGCAAGATTAAGCACATCTATAACCTTATATTCCATAGGATAATCAGGAATCTGAGCAAGATAGCCAATTGTCGCATTTTTCCTAATAGTCAGTATACCTCCATCGCTATTCTCTATACCTGCAATAATCTTAAACACGGTAGTTTTCCCTGCTCCATTTTTTCCTATCAACCCTATCCTATCGCCATTATGTACCTCAAATGTAATATCTTCTAATACTTTATTTACTCCATAATATTTACTTATTCCATTTAAGCTAATGTCTATCATGCTATATCTCCTCCTTAATTCAAAAATAAATAATAAAAGCCTAGGTAAGTAAATCTTTGCCTAGGCTTTATATTATGAATATTTAACTCCTCTACTATTATTTATAAGTTTTGTGCTCGTTTAGTTTACTGCGGACTTTCGATAAAAGCATTGGAAAAATCTAATTGACATAGGAAGAGACTATAAATAGAAATAGCTTTTCTTGACCTCCATAATCACCTTTGCATAATCAAAATTTTAGTAATATAACTCATTACCGAAAAGTCCTTCTTTATAGAAAGCAATAATGTAGGGATTTCATATCAGTTATAAAAAAGCCTAGGCAAGTAATTTCTCGCCTAGGCATATATCTCAAAAACAATATAAAGATATGTTAAGATTTGCCAAGACGATTCACTTGCTTTAGGTTGACATAATATTTAATTTTAGACACACTACCACCTTGGTATAAAATATTTGCTGTTAAAATCAATGGTAACCTGTCTAAAGTAATGTCAACTAAAGTCAAGTTTCTCATCTTTACACCTCCAAGCATATGCTTATTATATTTTATCACATAATCATTATCTGTGCAACTAAAAAGCGTACCACAAACAAATGGTACGCTTATATGTATATTATATATTATTTAAAAACTCTAAACTTATCCTTGGACGCCCCACAAATAGGACATTTATCTGCCATTTCCCCTTCTGCTGCATAACCACATACTTCACATACATGGATATTAGTAAATTCTGCATCCTTACCCGCATCTGTGTATTCCTTAGCTCTTAAATAAAGGTTTGCATGAGTTTTTTCTGCTTCTATTATACCTTTCATCAAATTAGCAGCCGCATTTTCACCTTGTGCCTCTGCTACCGCTACATATGCTGGATACATTTGATTTACTTCAAAAAGCTCTCCATTAGCAGCTCCCTGAAGGTTTTCTGATGTAGTTCCTATGCCAAAACCTGCATTTGATGCTACTAAAAAGTCGCCTTTTACATCTTTAAGTAATCTAAAATGTCCCTTTGCATGTATTTCTTCTGCAAAGGAAATAGCATTGAACAATGCAGCTACTGTTGGAAAACCATCTTTCAATGCCTTGTCTGCCCAAGCTCTATACCTCATATGTGCTTGGCTTTCTCCTCCAAAAGCTGATCTTAAGTTTTGCGCAGTCATATCGTTCATAGAAAAACCCCCTTGTAAATATTTCTCTTTCTCAGCTATTTTATTGTATACCCTAATAATTTAGAATTTAACAAATTTATTTTAAAATATATTTTTCTATAAAAAATATATTTTTCTTTTATTAATCTTATGATAAAATAAAAAAAATTCGAATATTAGCTGTATAAATTAAAACGTTTTTAACGTTTTTATCAAAATAATTTTTTTGTACAAATTAACTATAAGAAGGTGGAGAATTCATAATTATATGGATTTAAAAATAGAACTTCCTTATTTCGTTGTAAAAAAATTAGCATTTATCTATTAAAGATTGGAGGCGTTTATGACAAAAGAAAACTTAGCTGATTACAGACAAGTAAGTGAAAGAACTAAATTTTTAATCCTATCAATATTTCCAATTTCCTCTTTGATTTTAGCTTTTTTTGTAAGTGACTTTAGTAGCATAGCAAATGGAATTTATAAAATAATTATACAGCCTGATGTTCTACTCACAGACTATATAAAAGTAGGTGGACTGGGTGCTGCACTTGTCAACTCATCTTTATTAACTTTAATTAATCTTTTCTTTCTATGGAAGCTTAAAGTTCCACTAACTGGTCTTCCTATTTCAGCAATTTTTATTGTAGCTGGATTTGCTTTTTTTGGGAAAAATATTTTTAACGTTTGGCCTATCTATATTGGTGGTTTTTTATACTCAAAATATGAGAAAAAGCCATATAATAGTGTAATAATAATATCAATGTTTGGCACTGCTCTAGCCCCCATGGTTTTCGAGGTAGCGTATGCCTTGAGTCCATCTAGCTTTTCTGGGTTATTGGTCGGTATATTAGCTGGTGTAGTAGCAGGCTTTTTCTTACCTCCAATTGCAGCACATATATTAAGAGCTCATGATGGATATAACCTCTACAATGTTGGATTCGCAGCAGGGTTTATAGGAACTGTTGTAATGTCTTTTATGAAAAGTTATGGATTTGAAAATAAGACAAGAATGATTTTATCCACTGAATATGATTTATTTTTTAAGATTTTACTTTCATTATTTTTTGTTATACTAATAATAATTGGATACATTTTGAATGATAAAAATCTATTTAAAGGATATTCAAAAATTCTTAAAATGACTGGTAGGTTAGTTGCTGATTTTACTTACACAGCTGGCTTCGGAACTACATTAATCAATATGGGCATTATGGGACTAATAGGGCTAATATATGTTATTTTATCAAAAGGAATCATAAATGGACCTATAGTTGGCGGATTGCTTACTATAGTCGGCTTTTCGGCCTTTGGTAAGCATCCTAAAAATAGTATTCCTATTATGATTGGAGTATTTATAGCAGGTCTCTTAAAGGTGTGGGATACTAGTTCTACTACTGTAATTATAGCTGCTCTTTTTGGAACTAGTTTAGCACCTATTGCTGGTGAATATGGTCCTATAGCTGGTATTATTGCAGGTTTTCTTCACCTTTCTGTATCTATGAATGTAGGTGTGATTCATGGAGGGATAAACTTATATAATAATGGTTTTTCTGCTGGCATCATTGCTACTCTATTAGTTCCCATACTAGATGTATTTAGGAGGGAAAAATAGTGAATTTTGAAATCAAAAAAGTTACTAAAATTTTAAGTGAAATGATTTCTTTTGCTTTGCTGGGAAATGCAGAAAAAATAGATGTATCAGTTGAAAACAATGAAGATATGTATAAGCTGCTAATTACGGCTAAAAATATTAAACGTTCTGACGAAAGCATTGAAAATTTGAAAGAACTCTTGAATTCTCCACGTCAAAAAGCTGCTGAAGAATATTATTGGGAACTGGCAGGGGATAGCGATACTGGTTCCGAGCTTGCTTTAGTTGGGATGATGACTGATGAAGTCAATGTTGAATACAAGAACAATAATCTTACAATTGAACTTCATAGATATAAATAAAGATATTAAGGAATGTTGCACGATAAGCAAAAAATTTATTAGCTTCACCCCTTTTTATTATATACTGAAAAAAGAGTATCGCCTCCTACTTATTAAGTAGTTCTCCGATACTCTCTTGATTTCTTCTTTATTTAATTTCCCCAAAACATTAATTTATAAGTCGATTCAATTCTTGGCTTAATTCCTCTATTTCTTTAAAACCTTCAACTATTTCCTCTATTCTTCTATTTTGATCTGTTACACTTGCTGTTACCTGCTGTACTGATGCAGAAGTTTCCTCTGTAACACTTGATATTGAAACTATCTCATTAACTATAGCATTTGAACTAATTTGTAGATTTTTAATCCTCTCATCCATATCCATAGCTTGATTCAATACATTCTTCATATTTTCATTAACTGTTTTAAATGCATTATCTACATTATCAGTCATAGCCTTACTTGATTTAAATGACTCTTGAACTTCATGTGCCATTTCTGTCGCTTTTTCAACTCTTTCTTGAACCTCAGTTAAAATTCTGGCCACATCCTCAGTAGATCGTCTTGAGTTTTCTGCAAGCTTTCTAATCTCATCTGCTACAACTGCAAATCCTCTTCCATTTTCTCCAGCTCTAGCAGCTTCTATAGCAGCATTTAAAGCCAGCAGATTGGTTTGCTCTGATACCTCATTTATTGTATTTAGGATAACTTCTATCTGCTTTGCCCGAATATTCAAATCATTCATAATTAATACAGTGTTCTCAATATCAAAATCAACCTTGTTGAATTCTTCCTTTAAAGAAAGTACAGCATAGTTCCCTTCCTTTGAAACCTCTGATGTAAGATTTGAGATTTCTCTCATTTTACTAGATGAATCAGATACAGCTTGGATTTCAAAATTGCTATGCTCTATTGAAAGATTAATATCATTAACACTTTCTACCTGTGTCTCTATACTAGTTGCTATTTCCGTAAATGCCTTAGTTATTTCATTAGATATTTCTCCTATAACACTTATATTTCCCATCAAAGTATTACTAAATTGATTCAATACTTTAGAAGTGTTTTTTATTTGCTCAAGCATTTTTTGCATTTGTGCATTGTTCTTCTCTGATTTTTCATTATTCTCCTCTAATTTTTTTCTCAAATCTGCACCAATTTTACTTTGAAAGGCTAATACTACAGTTACTAATACTATTATAAGGTCTAAAGTAATTAGATGTCTGTCTTGTAAACCTGGAAACATGATATCTTTATATATAGAGAAAAAATAATTTGTAAAACCCAGATTAATAATTCCTGAAACAATAATAATTTTAAAATCATGATAAAAAGTAATAACTGCTAAGCAATAATATAGCAACAAATAATTTGCTACATGAGGTTTTGATGAAATAATTAAATATACTACAAAAGATAATCCCAGAAGCACTATGTATCTTTGTTGAACCTCAAACATTCTTTTATATACACAAACAGTTGATAAACCAGTAAGTGAAAGCCCTACTATTAGTAGAATAGCTATTATTCTTATAGGAGCTTTGTTAAGTATGTCTACTAATATTGCCAAAATCAATGAAAACCACAGCAGTTTATTAACTAACTTATTTCTTTCATATATTATCTGACTATTATCCATGATGTCCTTAATATCCTCCATTTTTAAATAAATTAAAAAATTTCATTAGCAAATAAAATATCCTTTCCTTACTCTCTTTATAATAATTAGAAAAGTCCTGTTTTCATACTACCTTTAAAATACCTAACCACATGAGCTTCAAAAACTACTTAACTATTAATCTGGAAACCTTTCTTGTATAAATTATTTATTGCTCATCTCTAAACAAATTTTTGATTAAAGTTAAATAATTCTACATTTTTCGTGCTTTTCCTCTATTTTTTATAAATATTTATATTTATTTTTTGTACTATCCTAAAAATTAGATAATTTATAGCTAATAAAAAAGGATTTGTTATAGGCTCAATTCTATGCCTATTTCAAATCCCTTTCCTACTATACTACTATAATTTACTTTTCCGCCTATAGCCCTAATTCTCTTTTCTATACTTAATAACCCATTTCCTTTGATAAATGTATTACAACCTAATCCATTGTCTTTGAGCATAATGTAAGCATTGTTATTATGCACTTTGATATCTATATGCATTTCGCTAGCTTTTCCATGTTTAATACTATTAGTTAAAGCCTCCTTTACAGAGATACAGATAATATCTTTATATTTCGAAAGCAATTCATTTGCTTTCTCATCAATACTTAAACTGACTTTTATCTTTCCTGTGCTTTCTACATTATCTACCATTCTTTTAATAGACTCTGAAAGATTTCCAACGTTTTCTTCCTTTAATGCATAAACAGCTTTTCTTAGATCATTTAAACTATCCTTTGCTAGGTTTCTTGATTTGCTTAAAATTTCCTTAGTCTTCTCTAAATCTCTATCAATGAGATTTTCTGCCACGTCTAAATTCATATTTAGAGCAACTAAAGTATGTCCTAAATTATCATGTATATCTCTCGCTATTCTATTTCTCTCTTCAGTTATAACTAATTCTTCAATTCTTTTTGACTGCTCTTCTAACTTATTATATGACTGCTCTAATTCTTTATTTAACTTTTCTACTCTCCTTTTTTCTTTTAATAAAGCTTTGTACGATAAACAGGCCACTAAGTAGGTAGCAATTAGCAAAATAGACATGATCAAATCAAGAATATTATATTGCCAAAACCTAATACTTAGTAATTCTTCTATAGTAGCTCCTCTTAAGATAACTATAAATATAAAAAGACAAGTTTCTATAATAGTCAATAGTTTGAACATTTTGCCATTACTGTAGAAGATTATTTCATATAATAGCAAAAACATATATACATCTGAATATCCGCTTAAATTGAACACAGCAATTGAACTCAATACCATTGAAGTGAATAAGGAAGCATAATATTTTCTATAATCTTTATAAAAATAATACAATCGTAAGTAATCATTAACTTGAATAAATAAATAACAAATAAAAAAAATCCAAAGCCCCTCTGTACTATTTCTGCACCTATAGAAGACATCTATTAAAATCGAAACTCTCACTATAGTATTTAAGTAATCATAATATTTTAATAATTTATTCATATTAATCTCCTCAGAAGAATCTAATTCTAAATGAATGATTCACAAACTTAATACGAATCATATTATTCCTATTTTTGTAAATTTTCAGTTCCAACTGATTGTATAGGCTCTCTTTCACTGTATCTAACTTCAGTAAGCCTGATTTTAGTATAAATACAGTATATAGATACTATAGCTACAATTAAGAGTGAACCTTGCAAATAGAACACAATACTTCTCCCTATATTTTCGTATATATAGGTTCCTACTAAAGGTCCTAAAGCAGATCCTACACCACTTGCAAAGCTGTATAATCCATAAGACCTTCCTCTTTTGTTTTCACCTACAAAATCAATAATAATAGACGACAACGCAGGACTATAGAACATGTTTACAATTGATATCAGAGTATAGAGTATCATGAAAGGATAATAAGCTCGTACAAAAGGTATGAAAATTTGAAGTACAGCATTTAGAAGCATTCCTATAAAAATTACCTTTTTCCTTCCATTTTTATCTGCATAAATCCCAAACCTTCTAGGAAGAAACATAGAAAGTATTGCACTTGGTACAAAAAGATAAGATATTAGATAAAGCTTATTTGTAATATTCTGCTGAAGATATATCAAATATATCGGAGCTGTTAAGCTAGAGATAAAAGAAATAATGCCCATTATTATTAAAAAGTATCTTAAATGCTTTTTATTCTTAAGCATTCCTAATTCTATGTCTTTCTTATACTCCAAAGTTTCAGGAACTCTTTTGAATGTAAAAAACAAAGATATAATACTAGTAATAAAAAATACTTTAAATACTACACTAAAGGGATTCTCAAAAAAATTATTAAATAATACTGTAAAACCGATTACACTACCTAAAAACTCTCCTTTAACCTGTGATTGCTCCAATATACCAAAATTTTGAGCTCTGTTTTCTTTACTGCTAATGTCTGAAATAGCTGCATCTATACTAATCCACAAAAATGATGCTGCTAAACTTTGAAGTATTCTTGCAATTAATAGATATCTATAGTCCCTTGCTATAGAATAGAGAAAATTTACTATCGTGTAAATTACTACACCAATAAGTATACCTTTTTTTCTTCCTTTCTTGTCAATTAAATTTCCAACTACAGGTCTTATTAATATAGCTACTACTGAAAATATTGTATAGAGGAATCCTATTTCAACTACACTAATGCCTAAACTTGAAGCATATATTGGAAATATAAATGCTATAAATGACAATGGAAATGATATATAAAATACTGCTTTCTTTATTCCCTGCATATACATACCTCCTAGAAGAATTATCTTTTGATAGTAGTATATAGAAACTAAAAAGAAAATTCTTCTAGCTAAGGTAATCATTATAATCATACTTTTATATGACTATAGTAATAGTGTTTATGTAATGTATATCTATTTATTTTTAATAATAAGTGCTAACTGAGTCCTATCTCTTAAATCTAACTTATCTAATATTTTGGTTATATGATTTTTAACTGTTCCTTCTGTAATAAATAGAATCTCAGCTATTTCCTTGTTGCTCTTACCTTCACTGACTAAAAGTGCTATTTCTCTTTCTCTTTTCGTAAGCTCATTGAAAGCATCTGATTCTATACTTTTTTTCCTTGAAGTGCTTTCTTCCACTGATTTAATCATCTTTCTAGCCACATCAGGCTGTAAAAGCATATTCCCCTCATATACTGTTTGTATTGCTTTTACCAGTTCCTCTGAGCTTATGTCCTTAAGTAAATAACCGTCTGCACCATTTTTTAGCCCCTGAATTATGTATTCATCTTCGTTAAAAGTAGTTAGTATAAGTACTTTAACTTGAGGATATAACTCCTTAATTACCCTTGTGGCCTCCACCCCATCCATTATAGGCATTCGTATGTCCATCAATATCAAATCAACTTCCTTCTCCTTCAAAATTTCTATAGCTTCTCTCCCATTAATTGCTTCTCCTACAACTGATATATGACTATAAAGACTTAGCATCATGGTAAGGCCTTCTCGTATCAAGCTTTGGTCATCTACTATTAATACCTTTATCATGACTAGCTCCTTTCTCGCTTGAATCAACAAAAATATGTGTATTTAAGCACTTTTTTTACTCACTAATAAGATATATTCAATACCATAATACCATATTATGAATTATTTGGTAAACAAGGCCTAACTAATTAAATCAAAACCCCCAATCTAATTTTTTATCACTTTTATAATATCACACTTAATATCTTTTAAGCGTAATATAGTAATGCAAAACATTATTTTAAGGAGGTTTTTTCATGAAAGATAAGGAAAACTGCATTTACTGTTTCCCACCAATGGAACCATATACAAGACTTGCTAATGCCTATGTTCCATTTCAAATTATGGATAAGGTCTTTTCGCCTAAAGAGGCTTTAATGAAAGGAACCCTATTCCCTGAGCTTCATGACACTTATAAAAAAGAAGTATATTGTAAATAGACTTTTAGGAGGTGCAATTTATGAAAAATAATCAGGCTGAATTACTTGAACAGCTTATGGAAGTAGGATTTGTATTAGTCGAAACTAACTTATATCTAGATACTCATCCAGATGATGAAAGAGCTTTAAGACTTCATAATACTTTTTCTCAAAAATATAAAGAACTTGAATGTATTTATGAAGCTCAGTACGGTCCATTGAAATTCACAAGTATGAGTGTACTCCCTTGGCAGTATGTAGATGACCCTTGGCCTTGGGATGTAGATTTTGGAAAATGTAGATGCTAATAAAGGAGGCTAATATATGTGGATTTATGAAAAAAAGCTAGAATATCCTGTAAGAGTAAATACTACTAACCCTACTCTTGCTGCAATGATTATAGAACAATTCGGTGGTGCAGATGGCGAGCTCTCTGCAGCTATCAGATACCTTACTCAAAGATGGAGTATGCCTATTGGAAAAGCAAAGGCTATATTGACAGATATAGGTACAGAAGAATTAGCTCACTGGGAAATGGTAGGTACTCTCGTTTATAAATTAACTAAAGATGCTACAATAGAGCAAATCAAGGGTACTCCTTTTGAAGCTCACTATGTAAATCACGGTAAGGCTCTATTCCCTCACGATGCAGCAGGAGTACCATGGACTGCAGCATATATCCAATCAAAAGGTGATCCAGTAACAGACTTACATGAAAATATGGCTGCTGAACAAAAGGCAAGATCTACTTATGAATGGTTAATAAATATAAGCGATGACCCTGGTGTTATAGATACCTTAAGATTCTTAAGAGAAAGAGAAGTAGTGCATTATCAAAGATTTGGAGAAGCACTTTGCTTAGTACAGGAACATATGTGTAAAAAGAAATTCTATTAGTCCCTAAAATTAGGTTAAGTCATTTTACACAGTTCGCAACACAAATTTAATTAACCCCTATAAAGTTACATTACAGATTTAGCTTTCAGCCACCTTGACCTATTCTGCAATTACTCAACTATTTAATTTATATGTAATTGCAGTACTGAGAAACTTGTCTCTAAGCACTCCTTAGCGTTCAAAACTCTGATTAGGTCATTTTATGCAGTCTCGAATCATAAATTTGCCTTTTCCCTTCAGTCGTGTAAATTTAATTTCATCCAGTTTAACATATCTACTTTTTTCTTGAAAAACATCCGAAAAAATTAAGCTAGATTATAAGAGGACGGTTCTACCGTCCTAGTACATAATTTTATCCTTTATTTGTGTGACATCCACATCAATACTCTCTCCTCTAAGCATATCTTTTATAGTAACTTTTCCTGTATTTATTTCATTCTGTCCAAGCACTATTACATATGGAATTCCTCTTTTATTTGCAGTATTTAAACTTTTATTAAGCTTTCTTTCACTCATATCAATATCTACTTTAATTCCTTGCTTTCTCAACTCCCAAGCTAGCTTTAAAGACTCCTTTTCTGTTCCAAGAGGTATTATCAGTAAATCTATTAAAGAGTCAGCTTTAACTCTATCTCTTATTGTCATAGCTGTATATATGACGTCTAAACCAAATGTAAGTCCTACTGCTGGATATTCATTTCCGTTGTTTAAAAAGGAGCCTATTATTTTATCATATCTCCCTCCAGCTGCTATGCTTGAAGATATACTATTATCTGATAAAAACACTTCATACACTGTTCCTGTATATATATCTAAACCCCTTGCTAAAAATGGAGTAAATCTAGTATACTCAATAATACCTAATGCCTCTAAATATTCATTTAGTTCTTTAATCTCTTTTTTGCCCTCATTAGCTAACTCATTGTCATAATTCTTCAATATATAATCAAAATTAAAAATATTTTCATCATTTATTAATCTGATCAGCTTATCTACTATATTCTCATCTATACCTTTTTCAAGTAATTCTTTTTCAATGCCTTCTTGACCTATTTTTTCTACTTTGTCTAATGTGAGTACTACTTCGTTGATTTGTTCATCTTTTGCTCCTATGCCTAATAGAATACCGTGGAGAAGCTTTCTATTGTTGTAGGAAATGTATATATCTAAATCCAGTTCATCAAATACGCTTACTACCATTGACATAAGTTCTGCCTCTGCAATCATTGATTTGACTCCAGCTATATCTACATCACACTGAACAAATTCTCTCATTCTACCTGTTTTTACAGGTCCATCTCTAAAAACCTTACCAATTTCATACCTCTTAAAAGGCATACTTAAATAGGGATTCATTCCAATTACCTTTGCAAAAGGCGTAGTTAAATCATACCTTAATCCCAGTTCTCTTCCTCCTTGATCATTGAGCTTATATATCTCTTTTAGTATCTCTGCCCCTCCTCCATATTTGGATGCTAAGAGGTCAAAGCTGCACAATATAGGAGTTTCCAGTGGCATGTACCCATATCTTTGGAATGTGTCTTCTAATGTTCTCTTAAGTCTCTCTCTTACAATTTGTTCCTCTGGCAAAAAGTCCTTTGTTCCTTTTAAGTTTTGCAGTTTCATTTCCTTTTCCATCTCTATTCCTCCTTAAATTTTTATTAAGAAAAGCTTCTATCGAAACATTGTAAAATTAGAAAAACTTTTCTTGAGCCGCTGCATAAACGACTTGGATGAAATCATAAATTTCAGCAATTTGCTTAAACTCATTAGGTCAAGTCTTCAAAATAACAGCATTAACAGCATTAAAGTATGACTTTCCTATTCATTATAAAAAAAGCCATATAGGCAATGCACCTATATGGCTCTAACAAAATATCTATCACCACTAGATGCAAGCCCTAAGCAAATACCAATAGAGCTTGCATCTACAATTACTCATAGACACAAACTCTTTCTAGTGATGATGAACATTATTTAACTGTCCAAAGAATAAATCAAATAACATGCTAATCAGCTTCCTTAACTTTTTATACATAATAGCATATTGAAAATTATTATTCAAGGTATCAATGTAACACTTTTTCATCAAATAAATATAATGAAAATATCAGTAAAAAAACAATTTAATTCAATATAATTATATCTCATTGCAAACATTAGCCGCGGCTAACTTTTTAATATTGTTAGCCAAGGCTAATACATAACTAAAAACAGGAGGTATGAAAAATGGAAATATATAATGATGTTTCAATAAAATTCAATCAATTTAATCATGACAATATACCACTAGATCAGCTACCTGTAGGAAAAACAGCAAGAATTAAGGAAATTTTAAGTAGTGGAAAATCTAGAAGAAGATTTCTTGATTTAGGAATTATACCAAATTCTCTTATTTCTGTGGAAAGACTAAGTCCAGCAGGTAATCCTATAGCCTTTAATATCAGAGGATCTGTAATCGCATTAAGAAAAGAAGAAGCACAAAATATAATAGTAAAGCCACTATGAAATATAAATAATTAGTTTCAAGGAGGTATGAAATGGGTCTTACATGTCAGTCTAGCGGGCTATCACTTTTAAAAGATAAATTTAACATAAGTAAAAAAAATGAAGAACAAATTGTAATAGCTCTTGCAGGTAATCCTAACACAGGAAAAAGCACGCTATTTAACTATCTCACAGGACTTAATCAACATACAGGTAACTGGCCTGGAAAAACTATAACTAATGCTCAAGGCAATTTCAAATATAAGGATAAGGAATATCTATTAGTTGATTTACCTGGAACTTATTCTATATTAGCAAACTCTCAAGAAGAGGAAATAGCAAGAGACTTTATATGTTTTGGAAATCCAAAGCTTACAATAGTCATAGCAGATGCTACTTGCCTTGAAAGAAATCTAAACCTTACACTTCAAATAATGGAACTAACAGATAATGTAATACTTTGCCTCAATTTAATTGACGAAGCTACTAGAAAAGGTATCAAAATAGATACCTCAAAGCTAGAGCAAGAACTAAAAATACCTGTAATTCCAATGGTTGCAAGAGATGGAATTGGAATAGATGTCTTAAAAGAAACAATAGATAAAATAGTGGAAGGAAAACTACAGCTCAAGCCTCTTAAAATGACTTATGATGATAAAATAGAATCTTTAGTATCAGAGATAATTGACATCCTTCCTGAATATTTGAAAGAAAATTATAATGCAAGATGGATTGCATTAAGGCTAATTGATGGAGATAACAGCATACTTGAATCTATACAAGAGCTCCTAAATGAAGATATCCCAATGAAAGTTGAGGTGTAGAAATTGGAGGGCAATACTAAAATAACAGTTAATAATTTGAAAGAATTTATATCTAGAAAAATCAATTATAATGAGGTACTAGGTGATAGTATAGTAGCAGCAATATATGAAAAAGCAGAAGAAATAGCTAATTCAGTAGTAACTGTTAATGATAAAAGGAAAATAAATTGGGATAGAAAGCTTGATAATATACTAACTTCTAAACTGACTGGTTATCCAGTTATGCTGATCCTGCTAGGACTAGTATTTTGGATAACTATAGAAGGAGCAAACTATCCTTCTCAATTGCTTGCCAACATATTGTTTGGACTTGGAGATAGACTAAGCAATCTATTTATGCATCTTAATGCACCTGATTGGCTACATGGAATATTAATTCAAGGAGTATGCAAAACCTTAGCTTGGGTAGTATCTGTTATGCTCCCACCTATGGCTATATTCTTTCCTTTGTTTACACTATTAGAAGATTTAGGATACCTACCTAGAATAGCATTCAATTTAGATAATGCGTTTAGAAAAGCAGGTACTCACGGGAAACAGGCTTTAACTATGGGAATGGGTTTTGGATGTAACGCTGCTGGAATAGTGGCTTGTCGTATTATAGATTCACCAAGAGAAAAGTTAATAGCTATGATAACTAACAACTTTGTTCCCTGTAATGGCCGTTTCCCAACGCTTATAGCTATATCCACAATATTCTTTGGTGGATTAGGGGCAGCAAGTGGAATGTTTAGCTCTGTAGTAGCAACCTTATTTGTAGTTTTAATGATACTCATAGGTATTATAGTAACTCTAATAGTATCTAAGCTTCTATCTTCTACAGTTTTAAAGGGAGTACCATCGTCATTTTCTCTGGAACTTCCTCCATACAGAAAGCCTCAAATAGGTAGGATTCTTGTTAGGTCACTTCTAGATCGAACCTTGTTTGTACTTGGTAGAGCAGTCATTGTAGCAGCTCCTGCCGGAGCTATTACTTGGCTATTTGCAAACATTATTATAGGAGATACTAGCTTATTAAATTTATGTGCTAGTTTTCTAGATCCCTTTGGAAAACTCTTAGGATTAGATGGATTCATATTAATGGCATTTGTTTTAGGTCTTCCAGCTAACGAAATAGTACTTCCAATACTGATAATGTGCTATATGGCTCAAGGAACTATGCTAGAATTAGATGACCTGCAAGCATTAAAAAATCTTTTAGTAGATAATGGCTGGACTTGGATAACAGGACTAAACTTCATGCTATTTTCATTACTGCATTTCCCTTGTGCCACTACTCTTCTGACTATGCGTAAAGAGTCCAATGGTATGAAGTGGCCAATATTTACATTTGCTCTGACTACAGGAATAGCCATAACAGTTACTTTTACTATAAAGACCTTGTCTTCAATTTTAGGTTTAGCTTAAACAGCAAAAGGAATGTTTGCTCCCCTTACAAACATTCCTTTTGTTAAATATCCAATTCACTCTTTACCTGATAATTTCTAAACTCTTGAAAAGCTCTTTCATTCTCAGAAAAAAATTTCACTAGCTTCTCTATAGATTTAATAGTAGATATAGTAAGATAATGTTCCATAGCCTCAGCTTCTTGTTTTATATCACAATCAGCCCCAATCATACTAACAAAATCCTTTAATATTTTATTCCTTTCAACTAGGAAAGAGCCTTTTTTCTTCCCTCTATCAGTTAACTCAATCTTCTCATATGGCCGATATATTATGTACCCTAATCGATTTAGTTTTCTAAATCCTTTAACTACAGAGGGCATAGAAACATTTAGACATTCAGCTACATCCTTTATCCTTATTTCTTTATTATTGACACTTAATCTATAGGCTTCCTCTAAATAATCCTCTAAACTTGGTGATAACATAAAATCATCCCCTTTTATATAACATATTTTATAAAGGGGATAATTATGTATTATTTTTCAGGGAATAATTTAACTAATAATTTAACTACAAAATAAAACAATATTAAAATTAAAAAAGTCGTCCCTATGCCATATAGCATCATTTCTAAGCCTAACCCAATATCTTTCATATTAGAAACCTCCTTTAGAAAGCAGTGCAACTATTACACTTCCTGCAATGATAGAACCTATCTGTCCTGCAACGTTTGCACTTACAGCCTGCATTAACACAAAGTTTGTAGGGTCTTCTTCTTTAGCAAGTTTTTGTATTACTCTAGCTGACATAGGAAAGGCTGATATACCAGCAGCTCCCACCATAGGGTTGTATTTTTTCTTTACAAATAGATTTAAAAATTTTGCAAATAGTACTCCACCTGCAGTATCAAATATAAATGCGAATAATCCCAGTGCTAATATCATCAATGTCTCTTTTCTCAAAAACTCAGATGCATGCATTGTGGAACCAATAGTAATACCCAAAAGCAATGTTACTAAATTTGATAATTCGTTTTGAGCAGATTTTGAAAGTCTTTCTAAAACTCCTGATTCTTTTATTAGATTTCCAAACATTAACAGACCAACTAATGTAACACTAATAGGTGCTATAATACCGGCAATAATTGTAACTAAAATAGGGAAAAGTATCTTTACTGTCTTAGAAACCTTTACATCCCTATACTCCATTCTTATCATTCTTTCCTTCTTTGTAGTCAATAGCTTTATTACTGGTGGCTGAATTAAAGGAACTAAAGCCATATAGGAATATGCCGCAACTGATATTGCCCCAAAATATTTTGGTGAAAATTTATTAGCAACAAATATTGAAGTAGGACCATCAGCAGCTCCTATAATGCCTATAGCTGCAGCATCATTGATATCAAAACCTAAAAGCAATGCAAATAATAAAGTCATAAATATTCCAAACTGAGCTGCTGCTCCAAAGAATAGCATGGAAGGCATTTTTAGAAGTGGCTCAAAATCTACCATTGCACCTACTGCAATAAATATTAATGCTGGAAATAATTCAGTAGTTATACCTGCACTTTTAAGTATTCCTAATACTCCCTCAGGCCCTGCAATACTGGGTATTCCCTCTATAACAGGGAGATTAGTTAAAATGGCTCCAAAGCCAATAGGTAAAAGAAGCATTGGTTCAAAATCCTTTTTTATTGCTAGGTATATTAAAGCACCACCTACAATAAACATTCCAATGTTTCCTAATGTAAGATTTTTAATACCTAGTGTCAGTTGCTCCAAACTTGTACCCCCTCTTTCGTTTAGTATCTTTTTACATTTCTTTTATCCTTGCATTTCACCTTAATTATAATATTGTCTGAAGTTTTTTACAATATTTATTAATATTTTACATTGCATTGTTAATATGATAGTTGTAGTAGTATTTTTTAACCATTTAGGGGGATTTTTTATGTGTTTTTATAATTTAGCGATTATTTCCTTAGCACTAGGACTAGATGCATTTAGCATTGCATTTTCAGTAGGACTAAATAATAAAACCACCAAAAAAAGGGCTTTAATTTTAATAATAGTATTTGGCTTTTTCCAGTTTCTATTTGTAACTATAGGTGGTTGTTTCGGCGGATTATTTAATACATATATTTTTCATTTATCTTCTAGACTTGGAGGTATAATAGTTTTCTTGGTTGGTATTCTAATGTTTAAAGAAGGTCTTTCAAAGGAAGAAACAATTAGCAATTTAAATTTTATCATAATTATACTTTTAGGTATATGTGTGAGTATTGATGCCTTAGTTATAGGTTTTACTATTTTTAACAATATAAGCATTGAATCACTTGTATTTAGAAATTCCTCAGTTGTAGGACTAATAAGCTCTTTTCTCACTGCCATTGGACTAATAATTAGTAAAAAAATGCGAAAAAATTCTATCTTAAAGGAATATGCAACTCTTCTAGGTGGAATTATACTGATTGCTTTTGGAATTAAAATGGCTTTATGCTTACATTGATACAAGTTTGTAAAGTTTATACACATCTTGGCATTGTAATCCACTAATAACTAAATTTACTTGGTTTACAGAAACGATAACTACACATAATACTACTACAAGCAGTAAATAACTTATGAAGGGAGGATAATAATGCCTAACAATAATAACAATAACAGAATAGTAGTACCTGAAGCTCGTCAAGCTCTTAATCAAATGAAAACTGAAATAGCTAGCGAACTAGGATTAAGCAACTACGAATCTGTAGACAAAGGAAATCTTTCTTCTAGACAAAATGGTTATGTTGGTGGATATATGACAAAGAGACTTGTAGAAATGGCTCAAAGAAATATGAGTGGTACTACTAAATAACATTGAATAAAACGTCCATATAATATAAAAAAACAAAGGTAGCTATATAGCTACCTTTGTTTTTTGCTTAAGTCGATTTTAAATTCTAATTTTATTCAGCTGGTGGAGTAAATATTCTTGCTGCTAACTCTTGGTCTAATGTATATATAGCATGACTATCATTGCCTATTCTTTGAAGCTTTTTGATAATATTTTTCATAGTAGCTTCTTCTTCTACTTGCTCATCTATAAACCATCTTAAAAAGCTTACAGTGGCATGTTCTCTTTCTTCAGTAGCTATATCCATTAAATTATATATTCTCTTAGTTACTTCTTTTTCATGTGATAAAGCAGTTTCAAACACATCTATGTAAGACTTAAACTCATTTTTAGGTTCACTAATTGATTGAATTGTAGCTCTTTCATCCATTTCATTAATAAAATTATAAAATTTCATTGCATGGAATCTTTCTTCCTCTGCCTGAACTATGAAAAAATGTGCAAATCCACTTAAATCCTGATCCTCAAAATATGATGCCATAGCAAGATAATAATGAGCTGACAAAAACTCAAAATTCATTTGGTCATTTAATGCTTTTGCTAATTTTTCTGATAACATTTTATCCCTCCTATGTATCGTAAAAATTGATTAAATCAAGTTTATATTACATATATACCCATATTGATATTTTTTAATCATTTTATAGTCTTGCGTGGCTAGTATGCATTAATCCATAAGAACTATGTTAAGTTTTTTATATACATCATATCCTATTCTGTCGCTTATAGGCATTTTGTTATCGCTATAGAATTTCTTGATAGCCTCTTTCATAGCATTACCATATATTCCATCTATAGAGCCAGTATAATAACCAAGTTGCTTTAATCTTTTCTGAACTTCTTGTACATCTGCTCCCCTATCTCCTGGCTTCAAAATTCTAAATCCATGATTAAAAGGACCATAGGGCCCTCCTACGATCGCAACACTAGTACCAATCTTTACGATACTATAAAGTTCTTCAGCATCCCTATTGTTCATTCTAATACAACCATGTGAAGCATTAAGCCCAATGGATTGAGGTTTGTTTGTTCCGTGTATTCCATATTTGCCCCAGGGTACATTTAACCCCATCCACCTAGTTCCAAACCCCTCACCCCATAGTCCTTTCTGCACTATTTTAAAACTTCCAATAGGAGTTGGGGTTTCTGATTTACCTGTAGCTACAACATACTTTTTTACCACTTCATTAGTATCTGTATCTATTAAGTATAATAGCTTTGAGTCTATCTCAATAAGTATAGATAGATTTCTTTTTCTTAAATCATCTATTTCGTTATAAGTCTCTGCAAGTTTTGTTTCCTCGTTCCTAATATTATATGTATTTGTAACAGTTATAATAAAATCACCTATAAAAAGTACTATAAGTACACATAAAAATCCTATTGTAACTAAGAATGTCCTCTTAGACATAAACACAAACCCCTCCCCATTATACTTCATTATATGGGGATTGTGTGGGAAATAAAACTTGTACTAGAGAGAAAATAATTAATAAAATTGGAGTAGCTCCAATCTATAGACCATTCTAATTTTTTGCACTTTTTTGATTATAAAATATTATGGACTTTTATACATTGTAAAAAAGCCTCCAAAGCCATAAAACCATTGGAAATCAGGTGTTACATTTTAGAAATTAAATTTGCCCTTTATTATTCATGTACATAAATATAGTCAGCTTACTAAATATTTTGTCTTTTTTTAACGAATTATCTTGAATTTGCCGACAATAAATCGTAAAATTTATATGGTAATATCACATGCTACATATAAGTATATTGCTACAAAAACAAGTTTAGCGAGAACTAAAAACACAAAGCTTAAAGCTATGGGCCTTCAAAATCCTGCCCTTGTATGTCTTGCTGATAGCAACAATGAAGCTTTCTTTTAATATCTTTTTTCCCTTAAATTCAGCCTTTTTTATTAGGTTAAATAAAAAAATAACAAATAATAAGCAATTGTGGAACTAATTAAAGGTTGTCCTATTTTACCAAATAAAATGTTGTTTTATACAATATGTGGCATTTTACAAACATCTTAAACTAAGGGGGAATTAATTTGAAACTTAGAATACGATTATTCTCAATGCTATTAGCCACCAGTTTAATTCCACTATTAATCTTTTCAGCTATATCTGAATACTTTTTTGTCTCAAACTCTAATCAGACTATTTATCAACTAAATCAAGACAAACTGGAAATTGCTAAAGCTGAAATAAACGGAATGCTTGAAAAAAATTTCAATACACTACATATAATCGCTAATCAGCCAGCTATTTGTAATTTTGATTTAGACAATGCAAAAAACATTTTAGTGGATGCCGCTAAAGTCAACCCAGACCTTATTATTGCTCTTGCCGATAATCAAGGACAACAAGTCATTAAAAGTAATGATGATGCCTTAATCAGCATCGCTGATAGAGAATTTTTTAAACAAGCCATGAATGGAACTGAAGAGTGTGTATCAGATATTCTCGTTGCAAAGGATACTGGTAAATTAATTGTAGTTATCGCTACCCCAGTTCGTGATATGAATAACAACATCGTTGGAGTTTTGCAAGCAAGCACTGGACTTTCTCAAGTTAGTGATTTCGTCACAGAACTTTCAGAGGGCGATTCAAACGCCTATGTTCTTTCCAGACAAGGAACTGTATTGGCACATCCAAATATGGAATATGTCCAAAATCAGGAAGATTTTAGTTCTTTAGAATTTGTACAAACAGGTCTTACTGGACAAGATGCTACTCTGCAAACTACAAACATTCAAGGTGAAAAGGTTATCGTCAGTCATTCTTTAAATGAATTAGCTGGTTGGTTAATTGTTGTAGAAACACCTGTTTCTGTCGCAATGACTTCTACTTATAAACTTTTAAATGTCTCTATGGCTATACTTATTGCAGCTACCATTGTTGTGGGATTATTTGGGCTTTACTTCTCAAGACGATTTACTAAACCACTAGTTAACTTATCTTCCACAATTGCAACAATTGCAAATGGAGACTTGAAAGACTTTGACCTCAAAATAAACTCAAAAGATGAGATTGGTCAACTTTATCATAGTCTTAAGATAATGACTCAAAATTTAAGGGAGCTTGTAGGTAACATCCAAACAGTTTCCTCTACCCTAGCTTCTCATTCTCTGCAGTTATCTTCAACAACTGAGGAAACTACTCAAAGCTTGACTCAAGTCGTTACAACTATTAATGAAATGGCTCAAGGTAACAGTGAACAAGCTTCAATGGTACAGGAATCAACAGAGGCAATTACTAAAGTTAATAATATTGTCTCAGAAGCTACTATAAAAACAGAAGGTGCATCAAATAAGGCTAAAGAAACATTAGAGCTTGCTAAAGAAGGGCAAAGAGCTATTGAAAGACAAAGCCAAAAAATCGAAGAAAACAACAAATATACAAATGCTGTTGGTAAATCAATACAGCAGCTAGCTACAATGGCTGATGAGATTCGAAATATAATTGGTGCAATTAACAGTATAGCTGAACAAACTAATCTCCTTGCATTAAATGCTTCCATCGAGGCAGCTCGTGCAGGTGATGCAGGATTAGGTTTTGCTGTAGTAGCTGAAGAAATTCGAAAGCTAGCTGAACAATCCAGTAATTCTACTAAGAAAATTGAAGATATTGTAAATAGTATCAATGATAGAGTTAATGAAACTGTTAATAATATGAACCAAGCTAGAGAAAGTGTTCTTGTTATGGAATCTTCAGCAGAAGATACCAAAGAAAGCTTTAATAAGATTTTTACTTCAATCACAGAGCTTGCACAAATTGCATATGATGTTTCCACAGCTTTAGAAGAGATCAATAAGCAGACTCAAGAGGTAACTAATCAAGCTATGAATATATCCGCTGTAGTTGAGCAAGCATCTGCTAGTATGCAGGAAATCTCAGCTTCTTCAGAAGAACAATTAGCTTCAATGGAAACAATTGCTCAATCCTCTAACGAATTAGAAAATATAGCTCAAGAGCTTCTTACTCAAGTTGAAAAGTTTAAAATTTAATGACTATATAAACAAATCATAGATAAATAGGCAAAAGGCAGTTAAATTGTGAACACTTTGTTCATTATTCTAACTGCCTTTCTGCATTATTATAAGATTTCTATTTCTATATTTGCTATTTCAAATTGCCATTCATTTGAACAACTTCATCTTTTTCGCCAAATTGCTTTATTATTTCTGCAATATCATTTGGCGTAGGTTCTGCTGTAGCAGGTCTTATTTGAATAATTTCCTCAAAGTAGCCTCTTACAAAAGAATCAATAGTTTTTTCTTGCTGTTGTTCAGACAATAAAGTCTTAAATAACTTCTTAAATTCATTAGGCTTAATATTATTAAGCTTCTCTATTAAAACATCTAATTCTGATTCGCTCAGCATATATTCATAGACTAAATTAACTACAACCCCATTAAACATTCTTGACAATATAATACTATCATCTTCTCTTATTTTATCTCCTAACATTTTTATTGCTGTCCCTCCTATTAAGCCACCAGCTAATCCTCCACTAATTCCAATTACTGTCCCTAATCCTGGTTTTATTTTAATTCCAATTTCCCCACCGGCTTTAGCTGCTAAAATAGAAGTCCCTAACGTACCACAACCTGCTGAAACCATTGTTCCAATCAACGAAAGCATATTTTTAGTATATTGAGCATTTGAAATCTTTTTTGAGAACATGTTATAAGTATCAGGAATTGAAAAAACTACAAAAGTGATTCCAGCTGAAGTAAAATTACTTTTATATATTTGTGTAAGTTGCTTAGCTGCTGTACTAGATACTGCGCCTTTTCCTGACATAGCTCTAATTATACTAGCTATATTTTGTGTAGCTTTATATCCTAATGAGTTAATCAAATATGTGCTAATTGGAATAAATTGTTTAGCAAAAGTAGTTCTAACAACTTGGGAAGCCAAAATATAACTTACAAAAGGCAATCCAAAAACTTGTAATCCTGCTGATAAAGCAGTATTTAATGCTTGTTTTTTATCGCCAGTCTGCTTAAAGGAAATTATATATGTTGCAAGAAATGTAATTCCTAATGCATAAGAGCAATATATGAATCCTGTCGTAGCATCAAATGTCAGCGTCTTTATCTTTCCTGATTTGCATAAATTAAGTGCTTGTTTATAGGTTAGCTTCCCTCTACGTATATATTTTGAAGCATCATCTGGATTTGTTACATTAGTAACCTTACCTTCTAAAATTTTATTCCTAAAAGCATTTACAGCCTCATAATACTTATCTGCAGGTACTTCTATTTGCATAGGAGTACCATCAGAATTTAAATATCTAAATAAACCTGTTTTTTCATCAAAACAATCATTAATACATTCAGTACCTGAAGCACAATATTTAGCCTGTATTTGAATACTTTCAAGTAACCTATCAGAACTATTTTTTATATTTACTTTATCTATATCTTCTACTTGTTCACCACTTAACATATTAATTAGATTTAAGGCTTCTTCTGCCATTTCACTCTTTCCTGCTATTGCATTTGAATCGTAGTCAATTGGAGTAGCAATTCCAAAATCAGAAAAGACATTATCAGAAATAATACTTGCTTTTGAAAGTTTATCTATTTGCAATTTATATTGTTTAAAAAATTTCGCTATTTTAGTACCTTCAGCACTTAAAATCACAGTTTTGTTGTATATAATAATAGTACTATTACCATCTTCACTTATAATAAAATCATCTGGATCAAAATATTCCCATTTAATTAAGTAATAGATAATATCTTGCCTATCTTTTTTGTTCCCATAAGTTTTATTATACTTTTTTAATGTTTCCTTATCTGCTTTAATTATTAAAGCTTTATCTGTTATTACTAATCCATTTATTCTCAAGCCAAGCTTAACATCGGCCCACAATATTTTATATTCTCTTGGAATAGGAAAAGTCTCATAAATCCTTTTAAGATTTTTTTCGCTTAGCTGGGTCATTGTTAACCCTAACTGTTTTAATGTTTCTTCAAGTATAATATTCATTAACGACCATCCACCTAATATTGTGTTATTCTAAATACTTATATAGTCTTTAAAAGCAAGAATATAGATTGATCCCCTATCTCTATATATTAAGACATCAGTACCTAACTTTAACTAATAAATCTGGATTATATATTTTTTATAACGAATAGTAAAAGCTCTACATAAAAATTATATTCAAGTAACTTTCTATGAATGAGTTCCAAGAAAAGTATATCGATTTATCAATAAATAGAAGCTTTTCTTAGGTGTGTACTTAATACTAAGACATAATTAATTGTATTTCTATACACCAGCCCTAAATTCCTTCTCTTATGATAATTTTAAGCCATTATTCTAATAGCATCTAACTAGTAAAGATTGTCTCTTATAATAAAATTTATTATACTCTATTGAATACAAGTTATAAAATAATACCCTGATATCAAAAATCAGGGTATTATATATAAATCATAAAAATTATTATTCTTTATTAGCTATAATAAAAAATCTGTGGCAAGTAAAATCTATATATCCTTCTTTTTGAATTACATTATCAATTCCCTTTAGCCTTTCAAAATACTTTTCTACTGTAAAATCTGGTATTTGCCATGGTACTGCCTTTAGATAAAATACTATAGCCCCAATATCATAAAATCTTGTCTTTACAATATCTTCTTTTTGTTCAGATATTTTTAAGCCCACTTCATTTAAATCATTAACTGCAGTATCTAAATTCCAGTTATAGTACTGACTTTTAGGAGCACCTAAAAGCTCATTAATTTCCTTATCATTTAAGCCGCCAACTTGCTGAGTTATAAAAGTTCCTTGTTTTTTGAGAATTCTTTTTACTTTTTGAGCAGAGTAAGATTCATGTCTGTTTATTATCAAGTCAAAAGTTTCATCGTTAAATGGTAAAGATTCATCGTCATTAACTCTATATACCTTTACTCCTAAAGGCTCTAATCTTTTCTTTGCAATGGCTATATTAGGTTCATATCCTTCTGTAGCACAAGTATGTTTAGGAAGTGGACTTAATGAAGATAAAAATTCTCCGCCACCAGTCCCCATATCTAATAATGAAGATGCTCCAAATATTCTAGTATTTACTTTATTTCTATAATTCCAACTCAATGGAAACTCTTGCATTCTTCCAGTTGACTCTAAATATGAAAAATCCCATCCCTCAAATTTTTCATTTGCTTCACGAATTAAGTAATCAAATAGTTCATTATTTGATAAAACCCTATTCATCAAACATATCCTCCTTTATTATTTAAGTTTAAAAAGTTACTTTAATAGGAGGACCTCTTACAAGTTGTTACAACCCATAAAAAATATAATAAACATACATAAGATTATCACCTTTCTTATAGATAAAAACCGTTAGTCTTTAAATAGTAATTTAGAACAATGCTACTATATTTTCTTTTAAAATGCACCTCTTTATCGTTTACAAAACACCTAATGGTACGCCTCAAAATATCTGAAAACTATTAATATAAAACTATTACTAAGTAAATATCAATGTATATATGGTTATATAAAATCTCATATATAAAAATACAGTACTATAAATACACAAAAGACTATTGTAGCTGTAAATGTATATTTAATTTTTACTCAATGTTTTATATTTTGCTATACGGCAATTATAAGGAAAATAAAAATTTGTATTTAGATAGCACTCTTTTTCGAAGTAAGAAGTCAAGATATCTTGACTTAGTTATAGTCATAAGGTAAGTATAAAAAATAAAAATTTGAAACAAAATATGATATTCTGATGAATTATTTATTTAAACGCTGGTTTTCTAAAAACGAATAAATACTCATGTGCAATCAAAAGAAAATTGAAATCTATACTTCTTTTGTACCAGAACCCTGTGGCTCTACAATTATGTTGCTCTTTTATAATAGTTTCTTTTAATACAAATCCTGCATTTAAAAATTCTTGCATCACTCTAAATCCCAAAGGTACCATATGCTTATTTCTTCTTGTATCACCTATTAATATTGCACAATACTTATCTTCTTTTAAAACTCTAAATGATTCCTTTGCAACTTTCTTTATTTCCTCAATAAACTCATCTATATCATAATGAGATAAATCACCATTTATTCCTTCACTATACTTAATTATATTTGCATAAGGTGGATGAGTACAAATTAAATCTATACTATTATCCTCTATAAAATCTAAATTTCTAGCATCAGCATTATATATTACTGGTTCAAATTCTTTATTTCTATTAAATCTCAAATTTTCTTTTGCTAGTTCTATTGCCTCTGGATTAATATCCACTCCTATTCCTCTTCTCTCTAATAGTTTAGCTTCAACTAATGTTGTTCCACTACCTAAAAATTGATCTAATACTGTGTCATTTTTCTTAGAATATCTTATAATAATATTCCTTGGTATATAAGGGGACCAATTTCCTCTATACTTACCATTATGCGTTGCCCAATTTCCTCTATCAGGAAAGCTCCATACTGTTGTTGCTTCCAAATTAAAATTTTCTGGTTCCCATCTTGCTATTCTTAGTGGTTTTTTAACATCATATATTGCATTATCTTCTCTTAAAGTTTCCAATCTATTAACTAAAAACTTCTCAGGTAAACAAACTTGCTCTTCAATTTCTCTTATTGAATATCCTTCATTGTTTAGTTCGATTATATGGTTTATTAACTCTTCAAATTGATATATATGTTCTGTCTCTAAATGTTCTAAATACTCCTTATTATGTAGTTTTTTATTACAAAAAACGCATTCTATTTTATTTGCCATACGTTTTACCTCTTTAAATTAATAATCTCTTTTAATAAACCATCCGTTATCATTTTTGTATTTATTAAATAATCATTATTTCCAAAAGTCTCTTTTAATGGCTTCTGAGCAGTTTCCCAACCTATACCATCAGTAATCCATATAAATTTATCAATAATATCTTTATCTTTAAGAAAATCATTTAGAGCCTTAAATTCACCTGCTACTGATTTCAGTTTTGAACCACCATCTGAAAAGAAATTAGTTTCTATTAATACTAATTTCCCATTATTATTTATGGCAAAATCATACTGTCTTGATGCTTTATCTACTGGTAAATCAATATCCCACTCATCTTTAATTTTAGATTTTGTTGCTTGTGATATATATTCTAGGCTTAAATCTTTACAAACTTCCTGCACATACCACTCTACAATATCCTCCATTATTTTTCCGCCTCTATTTTTTCGTCCATTAGTTCCTATACCAACCTCTAATCCAATGCAATAATCAACAACATTTTTAATTTTTTTATCAGAAAATATCTTTAATAATCCTACTTTATCGCAAAATTCTACTATATTATCAATTTCATCATCTGAATAGCTTTCTTTTTTCTTAAATGAATATGTTTTATACTCCCATTCCTCTCCCTTAAAGTCTACTAGTACTTCTAGACTTTTTTCTCTAATTGCTACAAGAATAGGAATAACAACAACTATATCAGGATGCCTTTTTATTAAATTCTTAAATTCTTTTTTTATATCTTGTTTGCCTATTAAATAGTTTAAAATATTCAATTCAATTTCTATATTATCAATATTATGAAAAACTTTACCCCAATCAATAAAAAAATCAAAAGTCCTATTAGTACGCTTTAAAGTTTTAATTAAATAGTTAAAGACCTCCTCTTCATTCTTCATTCCCAATTTTTTATAGGCTGACAAATACACCATTCTTTTAATCCCCCTTAATAATTTAATATTAACAACTCATAAATTTTGCCCCTTCCATTACCTTTTGAGTTTATACTCCTTGATGCTTCTATTCTATTAATACTAATTTTTTCTGAACCTTTAATATCATTTGACTTATAAAGTAGTTCAAAAAAATCATCGTTTTCATCTACATTTTTTGGGTCAGAGTTGCTTAACATAAGCTTTGCACCTTTATTATTTAATTTATGATAAAAAGTTGCTAATCTTCTTTGCTCTTCATCATTAAAGTCATTCGTTTGATATGAAGTAAAACTAGATGTTGTATTCAATGGCCTATAAGGTGGATCAAAATAAACAAAAGTATCTTCATCAACATAACTTTCTATAATTTCAAAGTCACCATTCAATATTTGTACATTTTGTAAATTCTTTGATACATTTAGCAAATTATTTTCATCTAATATTAATGGATTTGCATATTTCCCATAAGGAACATTAAACTCACCTTTTTTATTGACTCTATAAAGTCCATTAAAACATGTCTTATTTAGAAAAATAAAATAAGCTGATTTCTTTAATTTATCTAGAAGCTCTTGGTTATATTTATCTCTAATTGCGTAATAATAATTTTTTCTATTTTCATTATCTAATACCAAATATTCATCAGATATCTTTTTCAATTCAAAAATTAATTCTGAAACTCTGCTCTTTATTACTCTATAAAGATTTATCAAATCCTCATTAATATCATTTATTATAATTTGCTCAAAACTATAGTTTTGTAATAAATAAAATAAAACAGCACCTCCACCTACAAAAGGTTCTATATATTTTTTTATTTTATTTTCTTTAAGTTCAACAGGTAGGTTGTTACTTATAATTGGAATTAATTGTCCCTTACCTCCAGCCCATTTAATAAAAGGTTTAACTTTGAATTGTTCATCTAATTTCAATAATATCACCTACATCATAATTTATATATTTATCCTAATTCTATTGTACCTTAAATTATATAGTATTTCTTGAATATCTACAATCAAACATCTTTAAAATTATAAGGACCAATTATCTCTTTTCTAGCTTAGGAAATAATAAATATGTTCTCACTATATACAAATTTAAACTTAGCAACAAGAGTTAAAGGTTATATCTATACTAAACTAATCAACCTTAATTTAAAACAAACAATATTAAAAAAGGCATAACTTCATTTGGACAATAAAACTTAATAGATTATATCTCTTATTTAGTTCTAAAAAAACAAAATGTTAAGCGGAAAAATGCTATGTAAATATCTTCTAAATTATATATAAACAAAACACATTACAATTTAATCTTTTTAGCCTTATCAATGATTTTATTATAAATTTCCACCAAATATGGCTCATTAGAATATTCAGATAATTTGCTAACCTCAATCCATTTAACCCCACTAGTTTCATCTTCATTGACAATTAACCTTTCATTTTCATCTGCTATTAAAATATAAGTGATATTAAGATGCAAATGAGATGATACATACTTTCCTTTCTTGAAGTGACCATACACTGGAATAATATCTATAGACGCTATATTATCTGATAAAGGCACTATATTTGATATACCAGTCTCTTCTACAGCTTCTTTTAAAGCTACTTTAAGCATGTCATCTTCACCATCAGCATGTCCACCAGTCCAAGCCCAAGTATTATATATCTTATGATATATCATGAGCATTTTATCTAAGGACTTGTTTAAAATTAGCCCAGAACTTGTCATATGAGCTATTTGATTTTCTCTAGTTAGGATATTATTATAAAAATGATCGATATAATCTAATATAATTTGTTTATCATTTGCTTCTTGCTCATTAATTGGCTGGTACTTAAATATTTCTTCTCTAAAATTCATTTTGTAAACTTCCTTTCTAAAGTTCAATTCCTCCAAGACTTCATTAAAAGTATCTTTAAATGATTCATTTAATGTAATGCCAAAATACTTGAAGAATTTTTCTATTTTCAAATTTAACATGCTCATTTTATCAAAAATCACTTATTATATTTACGCAATACTTCTAAAATCTATTTTTATCTTATTCTTCATATTCAATTCTTGAGTTTAAATATAATTTCTTTATTTAATTTACCTCAAGAAATTGCTTATTCATTACTACCTAACTCTAAATAGGCTAGTATTTTTTAAACTAAAACCTTCACTTGTCCTTCTTTAAAAATACAAATGTGTCTTTACCTGATAGTTTTTCTGAAAAAACATAACCTAATCTGTTGAAATTTTTGATATCTTCTATATGTTCAATCTTATTTTCTGCCATAAATCTTACCATTTCACCTCTCGCCATCTTTACTAGTGTTCCTTTTTCTATTACTTTTCCTCCTATTAGTTCACCAAAAACACAAGTAATAAATCGTATGTTTTTATTTAAGTATTTAGAAATGCATTTACTATATTCCTTAGATGCTAAGTTTAAAATACAATTACTTTCTGAGAAAAGCTTGTCTGCTAACTTACTATTCCAAAATTCATAAAGTGTGCTTAATTTAAAATCTTTTAACTTTGCCTGCATTTCTAACCTATAAGGAACAACTCCATCAAATGGACGAAGTATGCCATAAAACCCTGATAAAATCCGCAGATGTTCTTCAATATATATATGTTCATCTGTCTGAAATACTACTGGAGCCATATATTGATACTGGATACCTTCAAATGAAAGAATTGCTGGAGTCAAATTTCGATATAAATCCATATTTTGTATTCTCTCATAATTAAGAGCAGCTATTTTATTATTACAGTTCCATATTGACTTTAAATCCTCATAACTTAATCCTTTTAAGTATTCCATCAATATTTGAGCATCCTCTATAAAATAAGGAAGTTGATTGTAGTCCAAGGTATCCGTATCTACATTCATCTTCTTTGCAGGTGAAATGATGATTCTCATAACTACCTCCGGATTTTAATCCTTGTTATCTTCTATATTTAATCCCATTATAACGAATATCAGCTTCTTTTCCAATAATACTGTCTGTAAATTAAACAAAAAACACTGATTCTTTTGGAATCAGCGTCTATTTTTATTTTATTTCCGCAGAATCTTATCCATCGCTTTTCCTTTTGCTAACTCAGCAATAAGTTTATCTAAGTATTGAATTTTTCGCATAATTGGTTCTTCGATATCTTCTACTCTAACACCGCAGACTACTCCTTTAATCAAAAACCTTAAAGGATTTAATTGAGGAGCCTCTGCAAAAAAGGTTTCAAAATCTATCTCTTTTTTCCGTTGAGCTTATAACTCCTCCTGACTATAACCTGTAAGCCAGCAAATGACTTCATCTACTTCTTTTTTTCGTACATTCTTTTTTCTCTGCTTTTGCAACATAATTAGGATAAACTTTTACAAAGCTCATTGTATAATATTATACTTGTTCATAATACATCCTCGCTATATGTATTCTTTATTTTATCCTTTAAAAAACTTGAATTCATAAAAAAGCTACCTTTTCTTAATACAATCTTACCATCTGTTCTTGTGAATTCTTGACGGATTAAATCTATCGGCAGGTTCTTTGGTCTCTGCTGGATAGCCTATGGACATTATAGACAGTGGTATTACGCTTTCTGGCAAATCCAACAACTCTTTCAATGCTTTTACTCTCTCTTCCACTGGATATACACCAAGCCATACTGCACCCAAACCAAGATCTTGTGCCATAACTAGCATATTCTGCATTGCAGCAGAACAATCCTGTACCCAATATCCCTTATATATTTCTAGGTTTAAATCACCACAAACAACAATCGCACAGCTAGCTTCTCTTAACATTTGAGAATATGGATGAAATTTTGGTATTTCATTAAGTACGTCCTTATCATCAATTACAATGAAATGCCAAGGCTGCTCATTACCTGCAGATGGTGCTGCCATAGCTGCTCTTAATACTTGCTCTATTAGCTCATCTGGCACTTTTTTATCTGTATATTTTCTAATACTTCGTCTATTAAAAATCGCATTCATTATGCATTCCTCCTTTATTATCAAATTTAATTATCATAATTTTCATTATATTCATTATATTATACGTAATTCATAATGCACATAATTAAATTCAATTATGGATATGAAGTATATGTATAATAGAACTTCTATTGGAAAAAATAAAATGAGAATTTAAATAATCATGAAATTGAGTTTTGTGCATTATATATAATAAACTCGACCTTGAATTTTACTTTTTTTAGTGTTTTAACTAAAAACTATTATCTTTAACATATAAGTAAAAAACAAATAATTTTTGTTATATTCTACTAACAAAAACATAAATTATAATATTGCTATTTCCCATTATAAATTATAAAATTAAGTGGTCATAATAACCTTAACTTTGTCGGAAAACGTTAACTGACAAAACAATGGTTAAAAAAATAATAAACATAGGAGGAAAATTTATGGGCAACAACACGGGATTTTTGGAGAAACAGTTTAAGTTAAGCCAAAACGGTACAAACGTAAAGACAGAAGTAATTGCCGGTCTCACTACTTTTATGTCTATGGCTTACATTCTAGTAGTTAACCCTGACATCCTATCTAATACTGGTATGGACAAGGGAGCCTTATTTACAGCTACAGCTGTTGCTTCAGCGGCTGCTACATTGATTATGTCATTTTTAGCTAATTATCCATTCGTATTAGCACCAGGTATGGGACTTAATGCTTTCTTTGCTTTCTCAGTAGTTTTAGGAATGGGACATTCATGGCAGTTTGCTTTAACTGCAGTTCTTATTGAAGGTATCATATTTATACTTCTTACTTTCTTAAAAGTAAGAGAAGCTATTGTTAACTCTATACCTATGACATTAAAACATGCAGTTAGTGTAGGTATCGGTTTATTCATAGCTTTTATAGGTTTCGTTAATGCTAAACTTGTAATAGCTAATGAGTCTACTTTAGTAGGATTAGGTAGTATAAAAGATCCAAATGCAATAGTTGCAATAGTTGGATTAATCGTAACAGTTATTCTTTTAGCTAAAAATGTAAAAGGAGCTATGTTAATAGGTATTGTAGTAGGTACAATTGTTGGTATTCCTTTAGGTGTAACACCTATTCCAACTTCAATATTTGCTTTACCACCATCAGTTTCCCCAATAGCTCTTAAGTTTGTTGGCTTTGACCAAATTCTCACTTTTGATATGTTTATGATACTAATTACATTCTTATTCGTAGATATGTTCGATACTATCGGAATGTTAATAGGTACTGCAACTAAGGCTGGAATGCTTGATAAGAATGGTAAACTTCCTAGAGTAGAAAGAGCGCTATTTGCTGATGCTTTCGGTACAACTTTTGGAGCTATATTAGGTACTAGTACAGTAACAACTTTCGCAGAAAGTGCTACTGGTGTAGCTGAAGGCGGAAGAACTGGTTTAACATCACTAGTATCTGGAGGATTATTTATAGCTGCATTATTCTTAGCACCTTTATTTACTATAGTTCCATCCTCAGCAACAGCACCTGCACTTATAATAGTTGGATTATTTATGATGTCTTCTATACTTGATATTGACTTCAATGACATAACAGAATCATTCCCTGCTTTCTTAGCTATAGTAATGATGCCATTTACTTATAGTATAGGAGAAGGATTATCATTCGGAATTATGTCATACGCAGCTGTTAAATTACTTTCAGGTAGAGGAAAAGAAGTATCACCTGTAATCTATATACTAGCAATATTATTTGCTGCTAGACTTATACTACTTTAATAATCTAGCTATAAAAAACCCCCCTTCCTTTATCAGGTCGGGGGATTTTATTGAAATATTAAAAAAGGGGATTAGTTATGAAAGATATACTAATACTTAAAGGAAACATATTGTTTACAAAAACGCGAGAAAAATTTGAAATTCATAAAAATAGCTATATAGTATCCGTTGATGGAAGAATAGAAGGAATTTATGCAGCGCTTCCTGAAAAATATGAAAATTATCCTGTTACAGACTACGGTGACAGAATGATTATTCCTGGTTTTTCAGATTTACATTTACATGCTGCCCAATATTTACAGTGTGGAATGGGTATGACTAAGCAGTTACTTGAATGGTTAAACGACTATACTTTTGATTTAGAAAAAGAATTCCAAAATGAGGATTTTGCTAAAGAAGTTTATTCAAGATTTGCAGATGATTTAGTTGCTCATGGTACCCTTAGTTCTTGTATATTTGCTTCTTCCTCTACAGAAGGTACCGAAGTATTATTTGAAGTATTAAAGAAAAAGGGTATAAGAGCTTTAGTTGGTAAAGTAAATATGGAGAGAAATGCTCCAGACTTCATCATAGAAAGTACAGAAAAATCATTTGAAGGTACAAGATATCTTATAGAGAAATATAAAGATGAAAAACTAGTTAAGCCTATAATCACTCCAAGATTCGCACCTACAAGCACAGAAGAATCACTTAAAATGCTAGGAGAGCTAGCAGAGAAATATAATTTGCCAGTACAATCTCATGTAGATGAAAATATAGACGAAGTCAAATGGGTAAGTGAACTTTACCCAGACTCAAAAAACTACCTTGGAGTATATGAACAGTATGGATTACTTAACAATACAGTTATGGCACATGCTATTTACTTAAATGATGATGAAATTGAAATAGCAAAGAAAAACAATGTTATTTTAGTTCACTGCCCTGATTCTAATATCAACGTCAGAAGCGGTATAATGCCTATAAGAAAATATTTAAATCTAGGACTTAAAATTGGATTAGGCAGTGATATTGCAGGAGGACACAAAATAGGCCTAAATGAAGCCATAGTTAGAGCAATTCAGTTATCAAAACTATACAGCATGGATCATCCAGAATATCCACCTCTTAGTGTATCTGAAGCCTTTTATTTAGGAACTAGAGCAGGTGGAGAATTCTTTGGAAAAGTTGGAAGCTTTGAGGAAGGCTACTACTTTGACGCATTAGTTATAGAAGATGATGAATTGATCGCAAGTAGATATTCTTTAGAAGATAGATTAGAAAGGTTTCTATATATCGGAGATGATAGAAATATTATTGCTCGCTATGTAGAAGGTAAAAAGTTATAAAATTAATCCTCTCAGATTTTTTGAGAGGATTTTTTTCAATTAGCTTTATATTTCCCAAACAACAATTCAACTGAGCTTTTAAATTCCACATACATTTTTAATGATTCTAATCCTTTTAGGCTTTCAGTTAATCCTACATAATACCATTTCTGCTCTAGTGGATTTTTTTCATTAAATCTTTTCCACAATTCTTCTCCTACTTCCTCATAGTCTCTTAACATTGACCTTATATTAGACAGTTTATCAGCACATGAAACATATTTAACATCCAACGGAGCACTAGCTAAATACTCTATAGTATGGCTTTTTCTAGTCTTCCAATCAGTATGTTCTATTCCTTCAAGTCTTTCAGAAGCGCCTAAAACTAGCTCTAAAATCTTTTTCCCAAATTCTCTCTCTATATCTTCTTGAGTAACTGATGTATCCTCTAATGTATCATGTAATAAACCAGCTATCACTATTTCCTCTGACATATTATTCTCCTGAAGGATCATAGCTACTTCTACTGGATGAACTAAATATGGAATATCCGCATTTCCTTTTCTAAATTGATTCCTATGAGCCTTGGCTGCAAAGTAAAGAGCTTTGATAACTTTTGAGTTATACATTAATATCGAATTCATAATCATTGCTCCTTCATAAAGGTATCAAATTTAATATATATAAAATATGCATATATTAAAATCTTATTCTTATAAATAAATCTTCTAAATACCTTACTCTTATCTCCTCTCTTAATATAACATATGAAATACCTGACCTATATAATAGGTTTCTAATTATTCAATTATCATTAAAATAAAACTGAGCAAACCTCTAGTTCTAGTTATTATTTCATTTCTTGTTCGCATATTTTCTATAAATTAAAAAAGGCAGTAATCCAAATATGAATATAATTTCCTTTCTTGCGTACCTGATTTCCCCATTTAAACCAATTTGTCGTGGAATTTGATTTGGAAGCATAAAATACAATATGCCAGCAATAATCAAGGGGATTATTAATATCAATAAATCCTTTTTATTCAAAATTGCTATCACTCCTTATTCTTTTCTTTATTGTAATATTTTATTTTCTAAAAGGCAATTATAACTTCTAAGAAAATGATGTGTAAAAAAAAGCTTCTAACGAAGCAAATGATAAGCAAAAAACTTTTCTTGAAAACATAAAAAAGACTTTCCTACTTCATTATCAAAAAAATTTATAACAAAATTTTTTTACTTCATTTGTTTTTTTAGAATGATATAATATTATAGGAATTATTATCAAAGGGAGTGATTAATATTAGCAGTAAAAAATTTTTCAAATCTAATTTTGATTATGAAGAAGATGATTATGACAAATTAAAAAACATAGTTAAAAGCAAAAATAGTTACAGAGTCTTTACTAATAAATCAACTAAGAAAAAGACTGAATTCGATTATGAAGAGGATCCCTATGAACCTGAAAAAAACTATTGATATAGTCTTATAGCAGGCTCTGAAGTAATTCCTCTCCTGATTTGCTAGATATATACTTTAACGGTATATCAAACACTGTCTTTGCCCCTATATTTCCTTCTTTATTTAATCGATATACTGCTCTTGCATATGTAACTAATATGCTTGCTGTAAATTCTGAATTACTATCTAATTCTAAGGAAAACTCTAACATATGTTTATTCGAATAATTTTTCCCTGTCCACCCACTTCTAATAACTAAACCACCATGATACATTTTATTATGATTCTCTCTTAACTCATTTTCTGTAATAAAAAAAACATTAGTATCATAACCTGAAAAATAATTAGGCATTGATTTGATTTCCTCAATAATTTTGCTTTTATCTGCTCCTTCTTCAACTACTACATAACAATCCCTAGTGTGCATATCTGACGTATTTAGCCTAAGAGCTTCACCTTTTTTAATCCTTTTTACTATTTCAATTTTAGGTACAGTATATTGAACTGCATTCTTTACACCTGAAACTCTTCTAACTGCATCTGAATGACCTTGACTAACTCCAGGACCCCAAAAAGTATATGTATCTCCACAAGGTAAAATAGATTCAAATAATAACCTGCTCATTGAAAAAAGTCCTGGATCCCACCCTACACATATGGCACTTGTCTTATTATTAGTCTTTGATGCTTTATCCATGGCCTTAAAATACTCTGGAATATTTTTATGATTATCATAGCTATCAACTGTATTAAAAATACTTGCAAAGTAAGGTCCCTGTATTGGAAGATCAGTTGCAGAACCGCCACATAAAATTACAACATCAATATCATCTGCATAATTATGTGCTGTATTTGTATTTAAAATTCTAGTGTTTTTATCAACTTTTTCAATAAATTCTACAGGTCTCCTTGTGAATATTGCTACAAGTTCCATATCTGTATGTTTCTTAATAGCTAACTCTACTCCCTTGCCTAAATTTCCGTATCCTATGATGCCAACTCTTATTTTTTCGTGCATATTTGTCCCCCTTAGTCATTGTAAACTAATTATAAAATTCATTTCTAATTATTAATATTAATGTAATAAAAAGAAAAGACTGAAAATACTTGTTTTTTTACACCAGCTCTTCACTTTTTTTTAATTTTATGGTATTCTTTTCTTTGAAAATAAATCTAAATTAGAGGGCGTTGCTTATGAGAATCAACAATAAAATTACTGTAGGTGAAAACCTTAAAAGAATAAGAAAAGACCTAGGATTAAAACAACATGAAATAGTTGGAGAAGAAGTAACTAGAAATTTAATTAGCTTAATAGAAAATAACAAGGCAACATTATATGACACTGTAGCTAATATAATAGCCAAAAATATTAATAAAATTATGCAAGAAAGAGATATAGAAATATTCATTCAAGGTGAGGATCTGCTTAATCCTGATAGATATGATGCAAGAAAAGTTGCAAATGAATATATAGAAAGGCTTGAAAACGCTTTACTAAAAAAAGAGTATAACATATGTCCTGAGGAGCTAAATAAAATTGAAAGCTTTTTAAACAAATGGAATTTTATAGATAAAAAAGTTAGGATTTACGAGCTGTTAGGTGATATTTTCTATGTATCAAACAATTTAAATAAAGAGTATTATTATTATTTTAAGGCTTTAGAAGCTTCCTATAGTTATCCAAATTTGAAAACTCGTTTTAAACTAGCCATAAAATTATGTTCTAATTGTATAATTACTGGAAAATATGAAGAAGCTATTAATCTTTGCAGATACATGCTGCTAAATCACAACGATATTCCAGATAAAGTTAAGGGAAAATTCCATTACAATATTGCATTGTCCTATCGTAAATTGAATCAAATTGATAAATGCCTTAATGAATTAGAAAATGCTAAAGCCTATTTAGCATATATCGAAAAAAAAGATATTAAAAAGATTCTTATGCTAGAAAGTGCTTGCTATTCTAAAATTGGAAACTTAAATAAGGCGCTAAATTGTTTCAATAATATACTGAAGATACTTAATGAAAATGATAATATTGATGAAATCTGTGCAACTTATATAAATATGATACAGATTTACATTAAACAAAATGACACAGAAAATATTACTAAATATTTTGATAAAATAATGATTATTTTGCCATATATAGATGAAAACTCATATTATCTTCCTGAAATATTTTTTCAAATATCAAATATTTATTCTCATTTAAAAAGATATGATGATAGTGAAAAGTATTTGTTAACTGCTTTATCCCTAGCAAAGAAGAATGAGAATCACTTTCTTCTAAAAAAATTCAGGGCTAAACAAGTTAAATTATATATTGATGCAAATTGGCTTGATAAACTCGAAGGCTTGCTAAGTAGTATGAAAGAACAATTAGATGCTCTTAATTTAAATCCTGACTTTTCACTAGTACTTAAAATCTTGCTTTACTATATAAAGCAAAATAAATCTGATATGGCAGAAAGCCTTATATTAGATTTATTAAGAAAAGAAAAGGAGGTGTAATATTATGAAGAAAAGACTACTTATACTATTATCAGCTCTCACTATTCTTGCTAGTGTATGCACTGTAGCTTTTGCTGGTGATATTATTGATCCTATTGATCCACCACCTATCAGAGAACTTTCTATCATAGTTAATGAATAATATTATTTGAATGGCCTTAATACATATTCAAAGCTTATATCCTAGAAACTTCTAAATAGTGAAATGTCATTTAGACAGTAAACGAAAGGAAAGCATCGCACAACTACTAAATAAGTAGTTAGCGATGCTTTCTTTTTGAAAAAATGATGGCCTTTATTGAACTACTGCATAAACGACTTAATTGAAAACAAGGATTTCTGCAGTTTGCTTAAAATTTACGACATTATCAGAATTGAACTTTTCAAAAATACTGAAGTCCAATAAGTTTTATTTGCTCATTGGACTTCAATTATTTTAAGCGCTAACTTGACTGCTTAAACAGCCTTGACAATATTCCATTGCTATGTTTTACTTCTATTTTATGTATTTCATCTATTTCTATATTTTGTTCTAAGCAAACTTTAATGATTTGGTCTTTAAGCTCACATGGAATTTGAGCTGCTATCCCGCAGCTTGAACTAACTTGCCTTGGTACAGGCATTAGTTTCACTTCTACTTTATTATCCTTCATTACCTTTTCAAAGGTAATAGCTTGATTAGTAGTATGAAATGTAGCTATACAATAATAATTTTTCACGGCCTCACCTATTTTCTTATATTAAGGGTAAATTCTCCATCATTTTCTTCAACAGTCACATTGAACCCTTGATTTGTAGCAAACCTTTTTATATTTTCAACAGCTACCTTTGCGTCTACTAGCACTTCAAAGTCATTATATCCGCTGTCTATAGCATTTTTAGTCATTATAACTGGCTCAGGACAAGATCTTCCTCTTGCATCTATTGTATTAGCCATTTACTTGACCTCCTTCTTTTACTGCAGCTTTATTCTTATTTTTATTCGCACTGATTACTATTGACGTTGCTATACCAAGAACTACTACAAAACCTATTATTACTGCAATCCTTCCATTTACTGTAGTTCCAGCAGCACTAGAAGCTAATCCAAAGTTATGAGCAAATGCCGCACCTGTAATTAAGCCGAGTATAGTAACAGCTGCATCTGTATCTCCTTCTCCCGCTAATATAGTTTGTCTTAGCGGACAGCCTCCAAGTAATACTGCAGTAATACCTACTAAAGCCATTCCCAAAAAGTTCCACACATGGTCAGAGTGTGCCACAGGCTGATCTGCAAATCCAATTTTAAATGTAGAAGGATTGAATATTAAGTTTCCAATAAGTGCAAACACAAATACTCCTATTATACCCCATAAGAAATGAAAATCCTTTATTAAAAATACATCCCTAAATCCGCCTGCTGTACAGAATCTAGTTCTCTGAAGCATTAATCCTACAATAAGCCCTGCTGCTAATGATATTATAATAGGTGCTGTTTTTGAACCAGGTCCTTCAGTGCTGAAGAATATAAATGAAGGTGCTGTCACTAATAAAATCAACAATACTACTGCTATAGCAGGCATTACATATCCTGAAGCTGTAGGTTGTTTTGTATTCCTTCCTAAAGTAAAGCCTCGCTTCAAAAATTGTGTCCCAACTAAAATTCCAGCTATGTAGCCAACTAAGCCTACTAGTGCATTTAAGTCGCCATTTGCTAATCTTAAAATCATTCTCAGTGGGCATCCTAAAAACATTAATGCTCCTATCATCATAAAAAATCCAAATACAAAACGTAAAATTGGTGCAGAACCACCTCTTGCTCTAAATTCACCTTTAGCCTTTGCAAATATAAATGAGCCAAGAATAAATCCGATTATTTCAGGTCTTATATACTGTACTGCTGCAGCCCTGTGAAGCCCTAATGCTCCTGTAATGTCCCTGTAGAAGCAAGCAACGCATATACCCATATTAACTGGGTTTCCAAATTTCACAAGTAATGCTGCCAGTATACCTAATACTGCACCTGATCCTAGTATCTTCCATTTTTCATTACTCATATAATCACTCCATTCCTGTTTAATTTTGCCACATATAATTATATTATTATTGTTATTATATTCACAATTGAATTTTTCTATATTTCTAACTCGTTTTATTGATTTTTATAATAAGCCCCATTAAAGAAAATAGTTCAATAATTTATTCACCCTTTATAGACTCATTCATATTATGTAATATGGTGCTTTTTAGTTTACTTACATACTTGGAGGGATAAATTATATGAATGATAATATTCAGGAAAAGATTTATGAGAATATAAAAAAATATAAAAATGCTAGATTTCTTCGAAATGGAAGAAGTTTAGAAGAAGGGATTGATTGCCTTGGATTTATAAAGCTTTTTTATAAAGACTTTGGAATAGACATTCCCGGCGATGATGGGAAGCCTATAGAAGAAGAATGGTACAAAATAGATCCTGAAAGGTACATTAGAGGAATTAAAAGTCTTGGATGGAAGGATGTAAGTATTGATGAATTAAGACCCCTTGATTTAGCTTATTTTGTAATCAACCATAATGTAATCACCCATGCAGGAATTATGATAAGTAATAAAGAGTTTGTCCATATGTCTCCGAGAAGCGGACTACTTATAAGTAAGCTTGAAAGGCATTGGAGAAGAAGATTTAGAGGAGCCATAAGATTTGAACAATAGCAGCCAATACATCTGTCATACTGAGCCAAAGGTTCCCTCTAAGAAAAACAATAATAGCTCAGTATGGCAAGATCTCAATAATTACATCTAATTCTCTTACTAGAAATTATTTTTTGTAAACTCATATGCTGCTATCCCTACTGCAATAGAAAGGTTTAATGAATCTATTTCATTGTTATGAGGAATTATTATGCTTGTACCTATATCTTTAAACTCATCTCCTAGCCCACTACCCTCATTTCCGAATACTAAAGAATAAGGTCTATTACTATCTAATTTAATATCGTGTAAGCTTTTTTTAGCATCTAGCATAAACGTATATATATCATGTTCATATATTTTTGAATAACTATAGAAATCATCAAAGTACTGAAAAGATAGCTTAAACATTGCACCCATAGAAGCCCTTACAACCTTAGGATCAAATATATCTGCTCCAGGTCTTATAATAGCTAGGTTTTTAATTCCAAAACCTAAAATAGTTCTAATAATAGTCCCTAAATTACCCATGTCACTCGGATTTACTAACACCACATGATTTTCTCGCTTATCTAAATGCTGTTCATATTTTTTGAATACTCCTACAGCATAACTATTTTCTTTTTTTGATATTCTATTAACAGCCTTATCATTTATTTGAACTTCTATATTGTATTTATCACACAAATCTGTTATCTTTCTTACTCCTTCATTTTCCATACCAGTAGAACTTATTAATACCATTAAAACTTCATCTTTCTTATATTTTAACAGCTCTAAAGTAGGAAACACTCCTATAGAGTATGTATGTTGGAAGTCTTTTTTATAAGGTTTTAATTGAATGTCCATTTGTACCTCCTAAACTTATCTATATTTTCTAATTTAAATATTATACTATAAATAGATGACAGTTGTTTTTAATTATATATTTGCACACATATTCAATTCTCAATAAATAGCAAATTTACTATAAAGTTTGACTCTATATAAATATCCCATCAATCTAATTATTTAAAAGCTACTAATTTTACTAATTAGTAGCTTTTAGATTTGCTTTTATGTATATATTCTACACCTAGCACACATATATACAGCCAAATAAAGCCTGCACTATAGCCAGCTATAATATCTGAAGGCCAATGAACTCCTAAATATATTCTACTAAAGCCCATAAGTAATATGAAAATTACTGCAGATACCCAAATAAGTACTTTTTTTAAACTTAGCTTTTTGTTTCTTAAATAAAGATATACAGCCATTCCATAAAAAGTAAGTGTATTCATAGAATGTCCACTAGGAAAACTAAAACCACTTTGCTCCACTAGAAAAAACTCAAGAGGTCTGATTCTCCCAAAAGAGGCTTTTAATATATTATTTAAAAGCACACTTCCTAATATAGCCACTACTAGAGACCATAACTCAATAATATGTTTTCTTTTAATCAAATACCAAATAAGAAATGGTGCTATAATAAAATAAAACTTTGCAGAACCTATAAAACTTATTATTATCATTAAATTTTTTACTGCAGGATTAATATTTTTATGGACAAATGAAAGGATTTTATTATCAAAGTCTAATCCTCCATCTACTGAAGTTATACCTATTGCCAAGAAAATAAATACTACTAATGCAATTAAAGACAATATTGCTCCTATAATTAAAGGTTTATTTTTCATTGATTCATCAGCCACCTTTTTATATCAAATAGGAAAGTTCTAATTTACAATCCTTATAAGCAAGAACTTTTCCTCAATATGTTGCACAATAAACTTCTTTAATTTTTAACATGTCGATAAAAATTTACTCATATAATGAAGTAGTATATTTGACTTGCATACTCATATTCTATTACATGCAATGAAAATTTTCAAAGCATTATTTCATAATATTTCATTACAAATAAAATTTCTATAATATACAACTTTATTTTCATAAGAAAATGCTTATAAACGTTCATAAATAGCTTATTCTTCTGCTTAGTCTTTCATTTGATATATATTCTCAACTCTTATCCACTTTATCCACATTATCAACAAGTCACAGTGGATAACTTATGTAAACACTATTAGTTCCAAAAATTAATATCGTAGACGACAATACTTTACATAATACTTAGTTTTCCACAATTATTAAAGTTATCCACAATGTTTTATGCACAATTGATTTAGATAATACTTATATGATATTCATTATCGATTGAAATGGCCTCTTTGGCTGTTTATACTATGGTTCATTTATCATATTCGTTAAAATATCTCATTAAACCTATATAAATTGCCCAAGCTATTTTTTGTTGATATTTTGGGTCATTTAGCTTAAGCTCTTCTTGTGGATTAGACAAAAAACCACACTCAACTAAAACTGCTGGTGATGCTGACTCTCTTATAATATAAATATTATCTCTCGGCTGTGGTACTCTTTTATTCTCCTTATCTAGTATGTTTCTAAGTTCTTCTTGTATTAAAAAAGCTAAAGTTTTACTTTTTTCACATCCTGCTTTATAAAAAGTCTGTGCACCATAGTATTGAGGCTGTGTAAAGCTATTTAAATGTATAGAAACTAATACATCAGGTTCACTATTATTTACTTCAATTCTCCTATTTCTAAGGTCTTCGTTCTTTTTTTCTCTAAGGGTTTTTGACTCATCTGTATATAAGCCTTCTCCATCATTCCTTGTTAATATAGCTACTCCACCATTTTCTTCTATTAATTTCCTAAGTTCCAATGCAATCTGCAGATTTATTTCGTCTTCTTTAACTCCTTGCTTTCCTACTGCACCTGGATCTACCCCTCCATGTCCTGCATCTATAGCTATTACCTTATTAGTAATAGGCAGATACATCGCAGGAACTGAATCATCTCTTTCCATAAATACAAAAACTATTCCTACTATAATTAAAGGTAAAACTAGCAATACTTCTTTTCTTATAACTATTAACTTCATCAAATACACCCCTTAATATGTAAAAATAGTGATATATAATACTATTTTTCTACTTGTGGTGATATTACTATTAAGTTAATTTGTACCTATACACTCCAAAAATTTATATCAAAACCCAACGTACTCCAAATTCTCACATCATCTATTCTTAATCCTACTCTATAATTTTCTCCATACAAAAAAATCACGGCTTTTATAAGGTTTATCACCTATTTTCACCATGATTTTTACTTAACTCTCAATTTTTTATTTTCAGCAAGTGTTTCTTAGTTTATACACATATTTTATAACTCTTTCTATAATCCTATCTTGTTTTTCATATATTTGCAAAACTCTACTGAAAGAGAATTATTTAAAATCATATTTTTGTCTGATATATAGCATACAAGCGCTTCTTCTATTAGTCTACTATATTTTTTATTATAAATATTTCTTATCCCCCATTCCCCACCTTCTTTTTTTGAAAGCACTAAACCATCCTGTACATACGCTAAGACTCTACATAGATTCAATATAACATAAATAGGATTCTCTATTACTTCATTTTGCGAATCTATAATATCACTCTTGATGCTATCTAAATATGCTTCATGTGGTATCTCCTCAAAAACATCATTGATTTCCTTTCCATATAATGCAATACCCCTTTTCTTTATAATAACAAAATGTGCTGCTAAATCACGATCAGTACCCTTCATTTTTTCAACATATTCAGTAGGATTACTCTTATACCATGGGAGATGCATATTTGAAAAGTGCAGTTCATAAGGTGTTGGATAAACAAAATTTTTGCAGTATTCACTTCTAACTATACTTATCTCTATACCTTTACCTGGCGAATAGTCATTTAAAGCGATAATGTTATCCATAAATACCTTCTTTTGAAGATCTGTAATTGCATCTTCTACTACCACCAAAATATCTATATCACTTTTTAAAGGATTGAAACATCCCATTGCAATAGAACCATGTATGTATACACCAGTCAAATTGTTCTCAAAAATATTACAACAATGTTCAACTAATTTATTTAACACCTCTTGCACTTCCATTTTATTCACCTCTATGTACATTGCCCTAAATTACAACTTATTTAATTGAATTATCAGTTTGCTTTTGCTGATAGCAAAGCAGTCTGCTTTCTAATGTTCCAGTATGAAGTTCAAAAAGATGATTATCATAATCATAAAAATATATCGAACGGCCCTCTCCATCAACTCTTTTTCTTCCACTTTTAATTTCTAATCCCAGTTTTTTTATTTTCTCAAGGTATATTTCATAATCTGCTTCATCAATTTTAAATGCTATATGATTATAACTCCTTTCAATTTGTTCACCTTCCATAACTGCAATCCAAATGTCATTTATCAAAAAACTTCTCTCTTGATATAGAAAATTTCTTTTCACCACTATAGTATACTTCTTTGGCTCCAAATATCTCTCGAAAAAATGTTGTTGCTTTTTCTAAATCTTTAACAATGAAGGTAATATGACTAATTCCGGATATCAAATTCATCTCCCCCTAAATATATTTAATATTTAATTGACATACCCAGAATATATTAGTATAAAATGGATCACTAATATCCTAGCTGCTTTTTAATTATAATCACTTTTATCCTGCCTTTGACAAATTGCCCCCTAATCACTACAAAATCATTGCATATCCTATTTGGACTCTTGCAATCTATGCAGTAGCCTAAAGTAGTACATGGGGTATCTTTACCTAGCCTTTTTGCATCTATTGGAGCAGCATATTGCCTAGCTCTTCGTTCTGCTTCTTCAATATCACGAACTATTTTATTAATCCCTGCAACTAAAATAACCTGCTTAGGTCCATATAACATAGGTGCAACTCTACTTCCATTACCATCAATATTATACAATTCACCACTTTCAGTTATAGCATTTGTACTACAAATGAAAGTATCTGCTGAAAAGTTTTTTATATAAATCCCTCTTTTTTCTTCACTTGTTATGCCATCTCTATATTTATCAAGAAAGATAAAATTGCCTTTACGAAGAAAATCTATTACTCCTGTTTCAAAAAGAGTCATAGAATCTCCTACGCCTACTAAGGATTTTTGAGGAATAAGTCTTGTTAGCAATCCTATCAATTCTGCCTCATCATTGACAAAATATCCTTCCATATTGCGTTTTTTTAAACCTTCTATAGTTCTTTCAATTCTCTTATCTATGTACCATGACATATTTTTCTCCATCCAAATACCCCCATACTAAATATAAAGTCATAATGCTGTATATAAAATATAAATTAATAGAAAATTAGTCAATAGTTATTTTTTCTAATTAACCTTTATACCTTATTTCTCATAGTAATTTTAAAAATAAAGTTGCGCTTCTCCTGCTATTTACCCAATAATTTATCAATATAATACTCTCACCCTTTTAAAATCACCTATAGTCATATTCCTTATTATTTATCCCTTACGTTCATAAGCCTTCCTCACACCACATCCATTTCCTCCTAAAAATAAAATGGTTCTATTGTTGAATTACAGGATATATGTACTTAAACATTTAATTTTTTGCATAATAAAATACACTTGTAAATTAAACCTTCCATGATATTAATTGGCTTGAAAATAACCAAAGAAAGTTTATTCACAAGTGTAATCAAATTTTATAAAACAATTACTAGTTTAAAAGAGAGTAAAAATAAATAAAATTTCTCAATCTCAAAATGATCGAACATAATAGTGCTAAAATTTCTAGGGTTCATGATTACAGAGAACGAAATTTCTACTGTTACTAGAAAACTATCTATATTCCTTCATCTTTTAGTACATTTGCTATTTCATCTTTATCAACTTTCTTGATTCCAAAATAATATGCTAAATAGATACTTATAATAATTACTGCAGTATAGATAGCTATAACTCTAAAATCTAAAAATAATAATATATCTTTAGTACTAAATACAGTACCTAATTTTGCAAAAATGACTATGACAATTAGAGATAAAGGTATTGAGAATATGAATGGATAAGTACAATAATATATTCCTTCTAGGTTTAGCATTTTCTTTAAAGCACTCTTGCTAATCCCTATGGATTTTAACATTGCAAATTCTCGTCTTCTATTTCTTAAATTATTATTTATACTGGAATATGCATTAGATACTCCTATAATGCCTAAGAAAAAGACAATGGAAAAAGTAATTAAGTACATGGTTCTATTTTGTATTTCCTCTTGTGCTATATCATCTAATATGTCCCATATATAATAATCCTCTTCTGGCAAATAATATTTATTAATTTCATTAATTTTTTTCTTTACTTCTTCAATGTCTTCCTCATCTACTAATAGTCTTATACGTTCTGAATGAGCATAGTCTCCTGGTAAGTCAAAATCCTCCATTAAAGAGTTTAATATTTCTTTTGGTACAAACAAATATATATTATAATTCATCAGATAAAGATCTTTTATTGGTTTTTTGCTGGTTTTCATCCCTATATCAATATTGAAGCTATACCCTTCTCCATTAGCCAGTTCATTTAAGGATAAGCTATCTACTCCGTCATCTAAAAACGGAATGAAATTAGCTCTAGCTAGAGGTTGGTTAATATCCTCTTTAACTAAATTTAAAAGTACAGCTTTAGGGTTATTCTCATCGTAATAGTCAGATGGATTTCCTCCTTGAGATTTAACAAAATTATCGAAGCTGTTACTATCAAGACCCATCAGCACAACATTAAGCTCATATCCATCATCTAATTTTTTATAGTAGTCATTTGCATTGTCGTTAAATCCACCAATATTGTCAAACTCATCTGATGCGTATTCAGGTTTGATTTTAGAATATATATAGGTTGATTTATAAACTATGCTTTCTTTAATTTTAGGTATTGATATAATTTCTTTAATCATGTTTTCATTAGCTAGTTCAGCAGTATACAAAGTGACATTCATAGTATAATAATTCTCAATAGTATTCAAAGCACGATTTGCTCTGTTGATACTTACAGCAGTTAGGAAAATAGCCATTATGATAAAGCTGGTACTTATAGATATTATTGTTGTCCTAAAACCTTTCCTGTTTCCATTCAATGAGTCTCTAGCTAAAGTAGATACTATATTTCTGGAGCTATAACTTTCCTTTTTTCTCTTAAAGTGTTTATAATCTAGCCCACTTTGCTTAATTGCTTCAATAGGCACTATTTTGCTGAGCCTTCTTGCAGGACTGGAAACTGAAAGTAAAATGGTTATAAAAGCTAGGACTATAATTAGCCCAATGATTACTGGTGAAGTCTTAAAGACCATTTTATATATATTCCCATCTATATCTACATTGGAATTCTTTACTACACTAGTTATTTTATCAGTCAAAAAATAACAGAATAAATGTCCTATGATGATACCAGAAACTATAGGTACTATGGAAAGAAAGATAGCTTCTAATCTAACAGTTTTTCTAATTTGCTTTGGCGTAGCACCTACGCTTTTTAGTATACCTAACTGCTTTAGCCTATTATTAGACCATACTGTGAATACATTGTAAACAATAATTACAAATAGGAGCATAGCAAATAATACGAATATGATAAAGGCAACAATATCCATAGATATTATTTCATTTAATTCAGCAAAAGGGGGTAAAATGCCTTGCAACTTTAAATAAGAAGTATTATATGCTGCTTTGTATAAGTATTCGCTGTGCACCTCTTCGCCACAATCAAAACCTAGAGCTTTACCGATTTCAGGTAAATCCTTATATATTGTCCTAGGATTTTTCATACGCAAAAATGGTGTTAATCTAATATCGTCCTCTATCAAGTCCACATCTAGAAAACCAAAAAAAGTATAGAATGGCTCGTAAGACCTAATTTTTCCGGATATGGTTCCTACAATAGTATATTCTTTTTCTTTCTCCTTAGTAAATGATTCCCCTTCTTGTAATAAATCAAAAGGACCTAATTGTACACCATTATTATGTCTGTATCCAATTTCTACCTTTATTTTATCTCCTATTTTATATTCAGGGTTTTCTTTTATAAAGTTTCCCATTACTACTATTTCATCTGCTTTTTCAGGTAGTCTTCCTTCCATTAATGTATTTTTTGTTGGCATATTATCTAGGTAGTTTTTATCCATGTATGAAATACTCACATATGGTCTTTCTAGATTAATTTTCCCGCTTATAAATTCTGTCATTAAATAGAGCTGATCTACTTTTTGATTTTCTCTTAAATATGAAATTTGAGATTTATTTATATAAGCATTAAAATAACCATGATAGTTTCCATTTCTTAATATTATTTTTTCAAGTTCATAATCCCAAAGCATGTATGACATTAATACAACAGTGCTTAATAGTATTGTTCCTACAGTTATTGCAACAAGTATAGATATGGTATTTTTCTTATTTCTTTTTACATAATTTAAGGTATATTCTGTGAGGATGTTCATTGGCGAATCACCTCATCAGAGATTATTCTACCATCTTCCATAGTTATAATTCTATCTGTTTCCAAAGCCATTTTTTCATCATGGGTTATAAGCAGTATGGTTTGCTTATATTTTCTGTTCGATACTTTTAATAACTCCAAAATATCATTAGAATTTTTTCTATCTAAGTTTCCAGTAGGTTCATCAGCAAGTATAATTGCTGGACGATATATTAAGGCCCTGCCAATAGCTGCCCTTTGTTGTTGTCCTCCCGAAAGCTGCCCTGGATAATGCATAAGTCTATTCTCTAAGCCTAACATACTGACTATCTCATTAAAGTGCTCCATATCAGGTGTTCTTCCATCTAATAATAAAGGGAGCAAAATATTCTTCTTCACGTTAATTGTTGGAATCAAGTTGTAGAACTGATATATCAGACCTACATTCCTTCTTCTAAATAGGTGTATACACATAAAAAACTCATGTCAAAACCCAACACCCCTCAACCCCTTGTCCCATCTATCCTTAACCCTATTTCCCCAATTCTTTCCAGATAAAAAAGTCATGTCAAAAATCACCCTATTTCCATATCTTTATCACCCAATATTTTCCTATTTTCCCTTCCATTTTAGATAAAAAAGTCGTGTCATGAATAGGGAAAAACAGGGATACGGTTCAAGGGAAAGGGGGAAAGTTTTTTTCAATATCTTTCATCAATACTCTATTCGAATCCAATAAAATCAATACTTTTAACCTTATACCTTACCCCTTTACCCTACTCATCCTAAAACAAAAATCATGGCTCCAATAAGGTTTTCTACCCTATTTTCACCATGACTTTTAACATGACTTTTTTATTTTTAACACGACTTTTTTATTCGTGACACGAGTTTTTTTGGGTTATACACAAATATGTGATAAACATATTAATATATTACTCCACCGTCACCGACTTGGCCAGATTTCTGGGCTTGTCGACATCCAGTCCCCTTGCCACACTGATGTAATAGCCCATAAGCTGCAGAGGAACTACCGCCAGGCTGGTTGTAAAGTGTTTATCGGTTCTCGGAATATAAGTGGTGAAATCGACCGTATCTTCAATATTGTAGTTGCCGTAATTGGTTATGCCCATAAGATAAGCTCCGCGGCTTTTTACTTCCACCATGTTGCTTAAGGTTTTTTCATACAAATCCTGCTGCGTAAGAACTCCGATAACCAGGGTTCCGTCTTCTATAAGGCTTATGGTGCCGTGCTTAAGTTCTCCCGCCGCATATGCTTCGGAATGGATATAGCTTATTTCCTTCATCTTTAGGCTGCCTTCCAGGGAAATGGCATAGTCAATTCCCCTTCCTATAAAGAACACGTCTTTGGCATTGGCAAATTTGGAAGCAAACCACTGTATTCTTTCCTTGTCCTCCAGCACTTTCTTTATCTTATCGGGCAATGTCATAAGTTCGGCAATAAGATTTTTGTATTCCTCATCGTCTATCTGTTCCCTTACCTTGGCGAACTGGATGGCCAGGGCATAACAAACTATAAGCTGGGCGCTGTAGGCTTTGGTGGTGGCAACTGCAATTTCGGGACCGGCCAGGGTATAAAGAACATCGTCCGCCTCTCTTGCTATGGACGAACCGACCACATTCACGATTCCCAGGGTTCTTATGCCCAACCTTTTAGCTTCCCTTAAGGCCGCCAGACTGTCTGCTGTTTCACCGGACTGGCTTATTATTATAACAAGCCCGTCTTTATCCAGTATGGGTTTTCTGTATCTGAATTCGGATGCTATTTCAACTCTGACAGGTATTCTTGCCAAATCTTCGATAACGTACTGGGCGGCCACCCCTACATGATACGCGGAACCGCACGCAACAATATAGATCTGGCTGATATTTTTAATCATTTCTTCCGTAAGGCCGACGTTATCCAGATTTATTCTCCCGTCCGAAACAAGGGAGTTTATGGTATCTGAGACAGCCTTGGGCTGCTCATGGATTTCTTTCATCATAAAATGTTCAAATCCGGCTTTTTCGGCAGCCTCCGCATCCCATTTGATTTCCGTCATTTCTTTTTGGATTTCGTCCCCGTCAATATTAAAGAAAGTAACCTTTCCCCTTTGGAGCTGCGCTATTTCCAGGTTGCCGATATAATAAACATTTCTGGTATACTTCAAAATTGCAGGAACATCCGAAGCAAAATAAGTCTCGTCGTTTTCCACACCTATAATCATCGGGCTGTCTTTTCTGGCCACATAGATTTCATTGGGATAATCCTTAAACATGACCGCCAAAGCATAAGAACCTCTTATACGTACCATCGACCGGTTGATTGCATCTATGGGATTGTGAAAATATTTTTTATAATAGTAATCAATCAATTTTACGGCCACTTCCGTATCGGTTCCCGAATAAAATTTATATCCTTTTTTGAGCAGTTTTTCTTTAAGTTCCTGGTAATTTTCTATAATACCGTTATGTACAGCAACCACATTAAAATCATCGCTATAATGAGGATGGGCATTTGCTTCGGACGGTTCGCCGTGGGTCGCCCATCTTGTATGTCCGATTCCGCATGTTCCTTTTATTGACATTCCGTCATTGGTCTTTTCATAAAGTACCTTTAATCTTCCTTTTGCCTTAACAATTTCAATAGGTGATTCACCGTCACGAACGGCAATACCCGCAGAATCATATCCACGATACTCCAGCCTCGTAAGTCCCTCAAGAATAATCGGAGCAGCCTGCCGATTACCTACAAATCCTACAATTCCGCACATTTTAATTCCCCCTGACAAAAAATCTATATTTATCATCAATAGTAATTTATCTTCTGTTTTAAATAAAAATAATTATAACAGAGTTGCTTTTCCATTTCTATAAAAAATTTTCATGTCTTAAATTATGTTTAAAATGCATATTTTATACACAATGAATACTAAAAAATTTCAAACAGCCGTTTTACACCCTGTTCGATATCTTCGGTCCTGATACCGGAATAATTAATAATTAAGGTGTTCTTTTTGGCACATGACCTGTCATGATAATACTGGCTTAAGCATGATATGTTTATTCCTTTTTCCGCGGCTTTTTCCACCAGCTCTTCATCCGAAAGCTTTGTATCCACCTTAAGAAGGAAATGAAGTCCGGCATCTTCCTCCATAATGCGCCCTTTCTTTTCTTTCAGGTGCTTCTTCATATTAATCAGTATATCGTCCCTTACTTTTCTGTAGTGGTTGCGCATTCTGTTGATATGTTTTTCCAAATACCCCCGCTCAATAAATTTTGCCAGGGTATACTGTTCAAAATTTGACACCGTACAGGCATAAAAACTAAGCTCCCTGTTGTATCGTTCCATCAGGGATTTCGGTAATACCATGTAGCTTATACGGATTGTGGATGAAAGGCTCTTGGAAAAGGTATTCATATATATTACCTTTTCAGAGACATCTATACTCTGAAGGGCCGGTATGGGCTTCCCCAACAGCCTGAATTCACTGTCATAATCGTCTTCGATAATATAACGGTCTTCCGATTTACATGCCCATGACAAAAGCTCATATCTTCTGCTTACCGGCGTCACAAGGCCGGTAGGGAAATGATGGGAAGGCGAAATGTGAACCACGTCGGCTTCGGACTTCTCCAAATCTTCTATGTTAATACCCTGTTCGTCCAAAGGGATGTGGACGCATTTTACCCTGTTGGCACCGTATATCCTGGATATCTTCCGATAACCGGGATCTTCCACGGCATAAATTTTGTCATGACCCAAAAGCTGTATAATTAGTCCGTAAAGATACTCCGTTCCTGCCCCTACCACAATTTGATCCGGTGCGGCGTTAATACCGCGGAATTGATACAGATAATCCGCTATTGAGCATCTGAGCTCATAAATTCCCGTAGACGGAGATTTAATCATAAGTTTGTCTTTATTCTCGGACATGGTTTCCCGCATCAACTTTGTCCATATGGTAAAGGGGAAGTTTTCCGGCGCGGTATAGTTATTGACAAAGTCAATAAAGAAACCGTCCGATGCACCTTTATTGCCATTGCTTGCCGCTGTTTTGCGGGTTGCCATTGCGTCATATTTTCCATGGCCATTCCGGTATTCGTTATCTGATATATTTTTTTCTGCTATAATGTCACTTACATAATAACCGCTTTTCGGAACTGAATATATATATCCTTCCGCCAGCAACTGGCTATATGCATTTTCAACCGTGACGGTACTGATATTCAAATGCTTTGCCAAAGCCCTTTTGGATGGAAGCTTCTCGTTAGGTACCAGTTTGCCCGTATTTATATCATGCCTGATTTGCTTGTATAAATACTCATATAGACTGTCGCTGCCGCGGTTTTCAAAGGAATACGTTAACATTTTTCCCTCCGTCTGACCTTATTAATTTTCATCATTTTGAATATTTCATTATGGCCATTTACTAGTATAATGACTAAAAAATCATTTGTAAAGGAGAATCGGCATGAAACGCATCTTAACCGTTCAGGATATTTCATGTGTGGGAAAATGCTCGCTGACCGTTGCCCTGCCCATAATCTCAGCCTTGGGAATTGAAACGGCCATTATACCGACGGCGGTGCTTTCAACCCATACCATGTTTAAAAACTTCACCTTTCACGATCTGACCGACGAGATTGTCCCCATAACCAGGCACTGGAAAAGCGAAAATATCGGATTTGACTGCATATATACGGGTTACCTGGGATCCCTTAAGCAAATTGAGATAATTTCAAACTTGTTTGACGATTTTAAAACTGAAGACAATCTTATCATAGTCGATCCCGTCATGGCGGACAACGGTAAATTGTATCCCGCTTTCGATGAAGTATACGCTTCCAGAATGACAACCCTTTGTGCCAAAGCGGATATTATTATTCCGAACATAACGGAAGCTTCCTTTATGACCGGTATGGAATATAAAGAAACTTACGATGAAAGCTATATCAGTGAAATGCTTCATAAATTGGCGGAACTGGGAGCCAAAATCTCCGTCCTTACAGGTGTAAGCTTTAAGGAAGGCACTACGGGTGTCATGGGCTATGACAGGGGAAAAGATGAATTTTTCTATTACCCTCATAAAAGAATAGATGCATCATATCACGGTACCGGCGACATTTTTGCCAGCACTTTTGTAGGCGCAATTGGAAACGGCCTTACCTGGAAAGAAGCCATACCGGTAGCAGCCGATTATACAGCCAAATGTATCGAAGTTACGCTTGCCGACAAAAACGGTCGCTGGTATGGTGTCAATTTTGAAGAATGTATACCTTACCTGCTGAAAAGAATGGGAAAATAAAATTAAACAGATGATGCATATTTTCATATAACCTTGACAAAATATTTTTTGTATTAATTATTATCATTCGGTTTATCGTTATATTATTTAAATTTTAAATCCTATCATATTATTTATATTAATTTTTTAAGCATATACTTTACCATTCTGACAGCAATAATTTATAAAAGATTGATCTTCTAACAGCACTGGTTTATCTTTACCTGAAAGAAAGGAAAAATATGAGCAAACAGGCCGATCAAAGATACAGAAAAGAAGCCGGACTGAACCACAAAGAGCGGGCCAAAGACAGTAATATGGACAACACCGTAAAGGATATGCCCAGCAGGGAAGGTTACGGAGACGGGGACCCTCATGGATTTTCCGATAATAATGATGATAATACCGATGATAATGATTAATAAGAGCCGTCGCTCAAGCGGTTTTAAAATACCGCCAAGCGACGGTTTTTTTATTTAATAAAAATTTTACAGTCAGCCTATAAAAAATGATAGAAAATGATACCGGAATATGATATTGTTAATATGTTTGTGTTCTCACACTTAAAGAATGACATAAGGAAAAAGGAAGCGATGCAAATGATATCTAAAAACCGGGACGAAGATATGTGTAACGGCCCAATATTCAGTAAAATTATTATTTTCTCTTTGCCTATACTGGCAATGAATATACTCCAGCTGTTGTTTAACTCGGCAGATTTAATTGTTGTAGGAAAATTTTCAGGAAAAGAAGCCATGGCCGCTGTCGGTGCCACCAGTGCAATAATAAACCTGATTGTTACCCTGTTCATTGGGCTTACGGCCGGAACCAGTGTCGTTGTGGCGCAGGATTACGGTGCAGGAGATGCCGAAGCAATCAGAAAATCTGTTCATACATCAATAACCGTAAGTATAATACTCGGTATAATTGTAATGATATTGGGATTTATACTTTGCGAACCTCTTTTGGTTATGACCGGTACACCTGACGAGATTATTAATTTATCTGCCTTGTATTTGAAAATTTATTTCCTTGGTATTCCCGCAACCATGATATATGATTTTGGTGCAGCGATACTGCGGGCGACAGGGGACAGTCTCCGGCCTATGTACCATTTGCTTGCATCCGGAATTTTAAATGTATTTTTGAATCTGTATTTTGTTCTTGTACAGCATATGAGCGTGGACGGTGTGGCCTGGGCTACGACAATTACCCAATATCTGTCGATGCTGTTAACCCTTATATGTCTTATACGTAACAAAGAGGAAGTAATTCGCCTTGATATGAGAAAATTGAAGATTGATCGCGGTAAGTTGGTAAAGGTTATAAGAATTGGCTTGCCTGCGGGCTTGCAGTCAATGCTTTTTTCCATTTCCAATTTACTGATTCAATCCGCCATTAATTCCTTCGGCACCGCTATGATAGCAGCCAGTTCCGCATCGAGTAATATCGAAGGATTTGTATCCACTCCAATGAATGCATATTATAATGCGGCCATAACTTTTACGGGACAGAACATGGGAGCAAAAAAATATGACAGAATCGATAAGGCGGCAAAAGCCTGTACTATCCTGATTTTTGCCACATGGTTAATAGTAGGCGGACTGACCATGTTGTTATGTAAACCTTTGGTATCCTTTTTTAATAAGGATCCGGAAGTTGTCCGGCTCGGAGTAATCAAAACAGACATACTGATGATCACATACTTTGCCTGCGGCATTATGAATGTATTTCCCGGCCTGACCCGTGGCATGGGATTTTCTATGTTACCGATGATTTGTACTTTGGTTGGAGTCTGCCTGATGCGTATCGTATGGCTTGTTACCATTTTTGCATGGTTTCCGAACATATACACCCTTTTTGCCTGCTATCCGGTAACCTGGGCAATTACGGCTGCCGGTCAGATAGGTATCTTCTTCTATGCAAGAAAGAAGATCAGGCAGGGAGCAATATAATATAAAAGCCATGAAAATGATGGGGTTTGTTTGTGTAGCAAAAATGATCATGCGATCATCTCAATATAAAAAAGAATTTATCCGGAAATGTATAAAAAAGCTGCCGATCAGCGGTTTTCATACCGCCAAACCGGCAGCTTTTTTGTATCAGTTTGATTTCTTTATCAAAAATGCATATAAGGTAAAATCCGGGTTTTTACCGTAATACAGATATAAAATATTTTTTCCGTTTACCTCATCAAGCCAGAATGCGTACAAAAATCCGTCTCCCACCTCTTCGGCCAGTTTTTCACTCAAGTCATCAAGTATTGACGAATCTTCAAAATAATATATTAAATGCATTACCGTTGCCATATTGGAAGGATACCACATATATTTATCGTATTTCTCCCGGGCTCCGTCATTGTCCAAATCACCGGCATACGGGAAAAATTCTTCGTCGCTGTTTATGGTCTCCGCCGTTCCTATTATAACTCCGTCGTTATCTTCCAGAATCTCCGGCATCTTGGGATTGCTTAATGTATTTTTGACAATTTCCAAATCTTCATACGACAAATCTTCATAAACTATTTCCATGTCATAATCATCTATTACAAAGGAGAAGCGTTTGCCGTCCGCCAGTTTGCCGTCTTCGTAAAGATACAGGGAATAGCCGCTGTATTGCTTCGTATTATAATCAAATTCTTCCATTAACAGATAATTCTTGCCCTGATACTGAATGAAATCATAAGCCTGTGAAAAACATTCAAATGAGGAAGTCAAATTGAAATTTCCGTCGCCCGAACCTTTATACAGCTGCATACCGCTAAAGCCTCCGGTACCTCCGTAATAATACTCGCCAGCGATATCTTCTATGCCGTCATTGTCTGCATCCACTTTGACCGCCATAACCGCTTCCATGTTCATTAATTCCACGCCGGTCAGACCTGAAAATTCTTCCTGGCTGATTTCGGTACCTGTTTTTAAAGGTTCGAATGTTTCTTTCTCGGTTTTTTCGTCCATGGCTTTAACGATTAACTCGCATAATTCGGGAGGAATTAAACTGCTGCGGGTAAACTGCCCTTTTTCCTCCATAGTCGCATAATACCCGTCCATATCCTCTGCCTGTGCATGGGTTTTTGCTCTGAAGTCAACTCTCATTATCTCCTGCCCGCTGTATCCGGCCGTTTCACTGTAATATATCTTTTGATTTACTTTATCGTTGGCACTGTCTGCGGTATTGCTTTGGGTGTTGTCATCTGCGTCATCGGCAATTTCTTCGCTGCCGATTGCCGTATTTTCCTTGTTGCTTCCTTCGTCGGCGTCAGTCTTGCGTTTTTCGGTATCCTCCGTATTTTCATTAACATTGATTTCATTTTCACTTGTTGCTTTTTCCTTTGTACCGCAGCCTGCCGTCATCAGCATTATTAATGTTACGGAAAAAAATAGTGCGATAATCTTTTTCATACAGTCTTCTCCTCCCGATAAAATAAGCTGTGTCATGTATACCCCTGTTTTAACCCGATATTTACATTTTATTCCATTTTATATTATAAATGATATACATTATTATATACATTATTATATCAATAATATTTATGAGCGGTAACAAACATACCGGCATTATATCTGTCAATATTGCCAAACTATAATATAAATTTAAACCGATATATTTTACATAAAAATAATAAATACATGATTATAAAAATAATCCAAAAATATAATGGATATGATTACCGGCTTATTATAGGCTAATATTTTGTTTAAATAAAGAGATTTTTTAGTTGGTTTAACGGACAATTAAAACCATTATTTCAACATTGCATCCCGATTAAAAACCATTATTTCATCATTGTATCCGGATTAAACCAGTCAAATCATTATTTTATGAGTATAATTAAAAAAATGATATGATTTTCATATCCGGTCGGAACATTTTTATGCTTAATTTAATTATCAAAATAATTTCATCAACAGATGAACAATCTGATTTATAAGTCCCCCGACCAGTAATGCATTCAGAGTAGTTGCCAGAGCAATAGCCAGCGCCGTTCTTGTATTGAATTCCTTCGCCAAAACACCGAATACTGATAAACAGGGCAGATACAACAGCGCGACGGTACCTCCCACAAATGCCTGCAAGGCCGTTAATCCTTCGATTTCCAGTAACGGAGCGACCGCCATCTCGCGACGTATTATTCCCAATATCAGTGCAATAACCGCATTTTTAGGCAATCCCAGCCATCCGCTGACCACCGGTTCAAGATAGACGGCAACCCTGTCCAGCAGGCCGGTCTCTTTAAATAAAGCTGCAAAAACTATTGACAACAACATAGGTATTTCGGCGTCAATGAGGAAATTTTTCATGCGCAGCATTAACTTCTTGGCATATGCTTTGCCGTTAGGAATAAGGAGGTTAGGGATTTCGATTATCATGGGATCCACTTTTCCCTTTATCAGGCGGGACAATACGGTGGACACCAGCATCATTTCGGCAAATGACAGCAAAAACATCAACACCAGCATCATTGGAGAAAATCCCGCAAACAGACTGATTAATGCACCGGTCTGTGATATACAGGGTACAGAAAAGCAAACAATACACGAGATAAGCAAACGTTCCTTCTTTGTTGTTGCGGTTCTTGAACCGATTATGGCCGGGACGGCGCAACCGTAACCCAGTAAAATAGTAATCATGCTTCCGCCCTGAACCCCCAATTTTCTCATTATACTGTCAAACAAGACACTCAGGCGGGGCAAAATTCCCGAATCTTCCAGGAAAGAAAAGACGACATAAAAAAGGAATACATACGGAAAAATTGATTCGATAATCCACTCAAATCCGATGGCAAAGATACCGTATTCACCTATCAGGACATTACGCCATAAACCTGCAGGCACTACAGATGAAATAAGCTTTCTGAAGAACGGTACAATAATTTCATTTACCAACGGTCCAAGCAGGTATCCCTGCAATAATTTGCCTGTGCCTACTATAATACCCATTGAAAAGAGAATAACCAGTATTGCCATTGGTATACCAGGCCAGGGCTTTAACATACTGTTACCCAGTCTGTCAAGAAAAGATACTTTCCCTTCGGATGTTTTTCTGACTTTTGCGGTAATTTCCCTGGCTCTGTCCCAGGTATTCATGTAATTTATAAAACAGCCCGGACAGGATGCACAACCGCCGCAGCCGATCCCGGTTCTTTTAGCTGCACAATTGTCGCAACCGATACCTGTTCTTTTATACGCACAGCTGCCCCGGCTGATACCGGATCTTTTTATGACTTTTTTCAGTTCATCCGTTAATTCCTTAATTCCTTCGTTTTTTACGGCTACCGTCGGTACAACCGGTGCTCCCAGTTCCTTTGACAATAGACCTACATTTATCTCATAACCGCGCCTTTTTGCCACATCCAGCATATTTAATGCATATACGACCGGTATGTTGTATTTTTGTATGTCCAGGCCAAGCTTGATATTTCTTTCCAGATTGGTGGCATCAAGTACACAGATAACGGCCAAAGGCTTGCTGTCGATAAAACGTACAGCGACTTCCTCCGCCTCGGAAGTCGCATCCAGCGAGTATGTACCGGGTACATCGATTAAAGTATAAGTCTCGTCACCCAATTTGAAGGTACCTTCCGTATATGTTACGGTAGTTCCCGCGTAATTGGAACTTATTACACGGATACCTGTCAAATTCGAAAATAATACACTCTTTCCCACATTAGGATTGCCCATTAATAATATTATCCCGGACTTTTTATATGCCTTGGCGTCTTCGCCCATGTCTTTATTAGCAGCCATATCCTTACCCCCTTACATAAATCTTTTCGGCTATATCTTTACCTATGGCAATCTGACTGGAGTCAATCATAAGGAGTACAGGGCCGCCAAATTTGTGAGTCATCTTCTTATAAATTATCGCATTTTTTACTATTCCTAAACTCCTTAATATGCCAAGATCCGGCACATCGGCTATAACATATAGCCTGTTGTCTTTTGCGTAATATAAACTTTGGATTTTTTGAGCGTAATTTTTTATTATCATATTTTTTCCGTTCCATATAAAAATGTATGTCATTATATTATATGGATTGTCTATTATAAAAATATCCATTCCTAAAATTTATAAGCCTGTCAGCACATCCTGATTATTACGCCATAAAAAGGCAAAAAAAGACCCACACCAAACCAACGGTTACCATTAAACTAACTAAGCAAATAACCATATGATAAGGAGTGGGTTTATTATAACTTATCCGTTTCTTACTAATAAATTATTCCTTAACACTGCCGGCAGAAATACTGCTTATAATATATTTGGAGCAAAAAGCAAACACAATCAAAATAGGTATGCATGATATTGTTATAGAAAGATAGATTGCTCCCTGATTAGCCGAAATATCCGTGGAAGAACTAAGCGAAGCCACCATTACCGGCAATGTAAATTTGCTAGGTGTATTTAAAATAATCAACGGCACAAGATAACTGTTCCAGTTACCGATAAAGGCACCTATAGACATTGTGGCTATACCCGGAGATATAACAGGTATGACTATTTTATGGAATATTTTTAATTCACCGGCGCCGTCAATTCTTGCCGCCTCCAATAATGTGTGAGGCAATGTCGATAAGATATATTGTCTTAAGAAAAATACGGTACCCGGAGCAGCAATCGCCGGTATAATCAAAGGTATGTAATTATCCACAAGTTTTAATTTACTGACCAGATTATAAAAACCGATTAAACCGAGTTGTCCCGGAATCATCAAAAAGACTATTATGACACCGAACAATAATTTTTTCCCTTTGAAATTATAGATTGCCAAAGCATATGCCGTTAACGAAGAAAAATATGCCGTTAAAAGTGTGGCGGGTACAGCAACTATTACGCTGTTTAGGAATCCCCGGAACAAGTTAAAATAATCAAACACTATATCCAAATTCTCTTTTAGCGAATCACCCGGTATTAACGTAAAGGAGGTCATTATCTCGTTACCCGATCTTGTTGAATTTACAGCCATCAGCAAAAACGGTAACAGACAGATAACACCAAGGATAATAAGCAAAAGATATATTATCCCTTTTTTTATCTTATATGCCATATTATTGTGCCTCCTTCCTGTTGTACAGCCTGAACTGCAATACGGACACAACTAATATAATTAAGAAAATCACATATGCAACCGCAGACGCATAACCTACCTGATATGTTTCAAATCCGAACTTATACAGATACATAATGGCTGTCTGAAGTTTGCCGTTAGGATTACCTATGGTTCCTCCGCCAATCAGGAACGGAATATCAAACAACTGTATACCGCCTATGGCCGATGTAACGGTAACATAAAGCAAAATCGGTCTCAATAACGGTAAGGTTATCCTGGTAAATATTTTCCACCTTCCGGCACCGTCTATGGTGGCTGCTTCAAAATAATCCTTTGATATGCCTTGAACACCGGCCATTAACAAAATAAATGAATTTCCGAACCACATCCATGCCTGTATCATGGAAATAACGTAAGGAGCCGTCTTTATTGAGCCCAGCCAATCAATAGGCATATCTATTATTTTCAGTTTTCTCAGCAACTGGTTAAAAGTACCAAATCTCCAATCCAGCAAGGTTTTGAACAGAAAAGCTATTGACGTGGTTGCTATCAGATTGGGCAGATAAAATATGGCTCTGAAAATACTTAATCCTTTAATTTTGTATTTTATATCGTTAAAAACTATAGTAAGCAATAATGCTATACCTAACTGAACAATAATGTTTACGCTCCACATATTTAATGTATTTCCGAGAGCCCGCCAGAAGAATTTGTCTTTTATCACTCTTGAATAATTTGTAAGTCCGATAAATTGAGCTTTACCGTAACCTTTAAAGTTTGTAAAACTTAACTGCAATGTTCTCAAAACCGGATATACACTGAAAAGCAAGAATACTATTACAAAGGGTAAAACAAAAAGGTAAGCCGTATTATTTATATTTCGTTTCTTTGTCTTTTTTTTAACATCGCTTATCTTCTCCGCCTTTTTTACCACACCTTTATCCATTAACATGCCCCCTTTGACAAGCCCAAAAGTGGAGAACCATGAAAGGTTCTCCACCTTTTCATTAAATTATGTTTTAATTTATTACCTGTTTTATTTACGTTCAATAATAAGTTCAGGGTATGTAGACTGTACGGTATCATAGAACTGGTTGATTGCATCTTCCCTGCTCATCTGTCCGGTCTTTATAGCGGAAATTGCTGCGCCCCAGGCGTCACCTATAGCTTTATCATATCTGGTGACTTTGGAATAATCGATGCTTTCGGCCTGTTTTAACCAGAATGCATATGTCTTCTGATTTCCATACATAGGATTTTCATAATCGGCATATTCTTCCAGAACGGGGATATAAGATACAACGTCACCTTCGGAGAATTCAATCCACCATTCCAGAGTCTCCTGATTCAGAGTACAGAATTTGACGAATTCCCATGCCAGTTCTTTTCTTTCACTGTTGGAACTGATACCGATGTATGTTCCGCCGCCGAATCCATAAGCAGGGCCTGCGCAGATACCCCATTTTCCTGCTGTATCGCCATAATTATCTCTCATGATCAGAACGCCCCATGAAGGCAGTCCAAAGGCAAATACCTGAGTTTTTTCTGCGTTTTCTGAAGCCTTTGCAAGTTCTTCCTCATCCCAAACGTTGGTATCCGCAGTCAGGATAGGAACTTCTCCTGCCATGGCCTGATACCAGGGAGATGACCATTGGCTGGCAAATGCCGTTAAGTCATTCTGATATAATTCGATACACAAATCCATAAAATCATATCTTGACTGGTCAACATTCAGTTTTCCGTCAACAACCCAAGGAGTATCTCCGGAGAAATAGTTCATTTCGGCATCGGATGCAAATATTCTATATCCATGCTCTTTAAGTGTCTTAGCTGTCTCAACTATAGTCTTATAATCTTTGAACAGCTTTCCGATTTCTTCCGGATCTTCCGTACCGAATACTTCCTGAGCGATATCTCTGCGATAGTAGATACCGGCAGGAGTTATCTGGTAACTGATTGCTCTCTGGATTCCGTTTTCGTCCTGCCCAACTTTCCATACATAGTCAACAATCTTGTCTGCATAATCCTGGGCATTATAAGGTGCCTGGTTCAAATCTTCGAAAAAGCCTGCGTCAAACATATCCGGTAACATTTGCGGTTCGCCGACGATTATATCAGGCTCTTTGGCTCCGCCAAGCAATGCGGATTGAACTTTTGTAGGATAATCAGCAGGTGCAATAACTACAGTTTCGACTTCCACACCGGGGTTTTTCTCCATGAAACGGTCCGCAAAGTCTTTCAGGTCGTTAGCCAGCGTCCAGACAACCAGTTTTCCGCTCAGTTCGCCTGAACCTGCACTATCAGATGTGTCGCTGCCTGATTTGTCATCAGTAGTGGTTTCCTGCTTTTTCGTATCATTTTTCGTATCATTGCCTGCATTGGTAGAAGCATCGTTCTTCTTGCCACAGGCTACCAGTAAAAAACCTATACATAAAACTAGTAATAATGACACTAATTTTTTAAATTTCATAATTATCCCCCTTATATATTTAGTATTTTTGTTGACATTTTAATTATAAAGGCATGTAATTTTATATATAATTACATATTTTTTAAAAAGGTGTTCTTTTTTTATTTCGGAAAAACTGCTGTTATTATGGAATGAGGTTCAACAGTCCTGCAAACGCCCAGTCCGTTTTCTCTGACAGTCACTTCAACCGGTTTATCTTGCTTATTTAATATTATCAAAACTCTCTCCCCATCGGGATTTATAAATGCAACCGTTTCTATCATGTCGGTATATCTGGTGGTTGCAATTTTTTTGGCGCCTTTTTTTATATATCTGCTTAAATGTCCTATATAATAGTAGGTTAATTTTTTTTCAAAACTGTCTCCCGCCAGCATAATGGGTGCGGCGCAAAAGTTGCCGACATGATTCGGACCTCCTTCTTCGTCCAGCAGCAGATTCCAATCTATAATTCCGTTGGCGCCGTATTTTAGATTACCAATCATATCATGAGCATACATTTCCGCTTTTTGGATTTCTCCGGCGTCGGCGTAACGGTAGTATTCCACACATCCCTCTGTAAATAATATCTCTTTCTCGGGATATAACTGTCTTATTATTTCAAGAGCTTCAAAATGATCTCCCGTATACCAGTGTACGGCCACGCCCGAAGTAAAATCTCTGGCGGTTTCATCACTGAATATTTCCCTTACCCGGTTATAAGCTTCTTCTTTGTTATGGTCCCATACAAAGATTTTTACATGTCCCAGCCCTTCTTTCCGAAGGATTGGCCCAAAATAATTTTTTACAAAATCCTGTTCCTCCTCTGCGGTATAGATGCAAGAATCCCAGGTTTGGGTTGCCATAGGTTCATTCTGTACGGTTACTCTATCAATAGGTATTCCGTGTTTTTCATAAGCTTTGATGTATTTGGCAAAATACTTTGCCCAAGCCTCATAATATTCTTTTTTCAGGCTTCCGCCGTTATTCATTTCCCCGTTGTCCTTCATAAAAGCCGGAGGCGACCAGGGAGATGCCAAAAAGGATATTCCGTTTATACTGGTCTTAATAGCTTCTTTAATCATAGGGATCATCATTTTTTCGTCATGGTCAATTGAAAACGTGGAAAGCAAACTGTCGCCTTCCTCTACGTAACAATAATTGCCCAGAGCAAAATCACAACTGTTAATATGGGTTCTGCCCAGGTTGTAACGCAGACCTTCGTCCCCGAAATAAGCTTCCAAAAAACGTTTTTTGTCCTCTTTGCTCAATTTATTATAATTAACAACCGATGCCTCGGTAAAAGCACCTCCAAAGCCTTCAATGGTCTGGCCGGTTACCTCAGGATATACGTTTACGACATGCATGCAGTCCGTTACAGGCTCAATAACGACATTTTCTTCTTTCCAGAATTCCTTTGTTGCCCCATTTGTCGTTATAATTTTCATCTCTTTCATCTTGAATCCCCTTTTGAATTATATTTTTAAAATATACAGTAAACCCCGCTTGCTTTTTACAATCAGTCTTTTGACTATAAACAGCCCGGTTTTTTAATTAAGGTAGACTTTTATTGTTTTCATTCTGCCGTCACGTACACTCTTCGCCAGGTTTCCCCGTATTGCCGAACCGTTTATTGTATACAAGTTACCTGATTCGTCCGTGCATTCCATTAATTTAACGGAGTATTCACCCGGAATCAATTCCCTGTTCTTTCCCAATACATAGATAACGGTGGTTGTGCCTAAAAATTTTGCCGAAATGGTATCTCTCTCGCCGATCAAATACTTAGGCACAGCCGGTTGAAAACTTAGCGACAATTCTCCGTTATCCATATAAAACGGCTTTCTGCCGAACATCATGATTTTCCACATATTGATAAACTCTACCGTCGAACCGCTCAGCCTTGCGACAAAACCCTTGCCGTGATACTTTTCATTTGGATTTTTGCTGCTTGCTATAAATGAGGAATTTTCAAAAATGCTTCTTCCATACACCTTAGGATCCAGGAAAGGAATGGCGGCTTTATGTAAATCTTCAAAAAATTCCTTGTACAAGCCCGATTTTAACAGCTCCAGCAAATATTTATACTCCATATGCAGCCATATGGATTCATTTTCCAGCCATCCAGGAGTGAATGCCTTTGCCCTGCCGATTTCGTATGAAGCATCCTTTAATGAGGCATTTACCTTGTACATTGACAGTTTCCTGTCATACAAATCACTGTTTTTAATATTTTTATAAAGCTTATTTTTTTCTTCCATGGATTCATCCAGTTTCAGGTATCTTACCGGCCCTTCCAGGAATAAAGGCATTTTTACGATTTCAAAATGTTTAGGTATTATGCCCTTTTCATTTTCTTCATATTCGGTAACCTTAAAAGCAAAATATGTTGGACATATGCCTTCTTCCAGGCTGCAGGCCTTCTCAATTCCTTTTTCCACCACCTGATACCATGCGTTCAAAGTTTCTGCCAGCTGCAAACTGTCCAAAACCACTCTTTCGCCGGATATACCTGAATATACCTTTTCCCTGTAAGCTTCTTTTGCGTCATTTATCCTATTCCAGAATGAAATAACCTCCATGTCGGACAATAAAGCAGGCATTTCTTCTTTTACTATGGCAGATATGTCATCGATAAAACCCGCCAGTTCCTTAATTATTTTGACTTTGGCTGGATATTTTCTTAACATATCCATGGTAAACTTGAGATTCCGTTTAAGTTCGTAAGTCTCGGCCATGGATGAACCGAAAATGCCCGGAAGTCCGTTCAGGGCATCATACCAGCCGGGTTTTCCCCCTTCCATTTCAACGCCCATTCCGTAAGCATCAAGGGTGGCGAATTTCGTGGCGCACAAAAGCAATAATTTTTCCATTAATGTCGAACGAAGAATTTCTCCCTTCCCATAATTACATCTGACAAGCTTTTCATTTGCATCTTTTTTGCTGTCCTTTTCCAGGGCATAATACTGACGAATTCCTTTAACGGTTTTGGCGTATCTTTTATATCTTGGATTTACATTAATCTGTGACCGGAAATAGGTATAAGCTTCTTCGTATAATATTTCTTTCTCTTTCTCCGGGAATACATCCAGATAGTTTTCTACCAGATCCAAATTATAGGTCCAGTGATCGGACCAGTAGCCTTCACCGAAGTCACTGTTTATCTGTTTTTTAGACGCATCTATTATTTTTATAAAAGTATCATTAAGGGTTTTTTCATCAAATATTTTCAATGAAGCCAGCTTTTTATACAGGCTTCCCGGTGTAAACGGTTTTTCAATAAAGTCCAATATCTCATTAAGTTTATCTTTGCTTATGTCCAATGTAATCTTTTCGGCATCTTCCCTGTCAACGGCATAAGATACTTTTTCTATCACCAGAGGATTATAACCGTCCAGTTGTATCAGGCTGTAAAACAGTTTTATATTTTCTGTCCCAATGAACGGAGCAAAAAATACGTCACATCTGCGGTTTTGGTTAACATCCCGGAAATTTCCGTTTCCCTGTGAATAAAACTCCGGCAGTACGGAAAAATAATTGTAGTCTCTTTCCGGATCTCCGTGTTTTCTGGAATACACATAGAAAACCTTATCTTTGCCTAATTTAATCGGATAACCTCCCCTTAAGACATTATCCAGATAGGTATATTTGCAGTAAGCGTCAAATTCATAAGAAGCCGTATCGGTTTCAATCCCGCTGCATAGGTTTTCGGCTGTTTTCTCGGCTTCTTCTCTCTTTTTCTCGAAATATCTGTAATCTTTGGGAACTTCCATAAACTCTTCCAATAAATCTTTGCTCTCAACCTGCCCTATTAACTGGTAGATTGATATTTCCTCATCGCCTTTAAGTTCACAAGCCGTTCCGTAAAAACTGCAGGGGAATTGATTATTGGTTACCTGTTTTGTGTTCAAAAGGTCTTCCAGATCGTTTTCGATGAAACCGACCGCGTCTTTTAAGGATGTATCATATGAAAATACAATGTCAGGATCAACAATAGCTCTTAATCTTGTTCCGTCAGAAAGGCAGGCAAATGAGAAATTGCCTCCCGCAACTTCCGATACGGAAGCAGAATCTTCGGTACTCACCCTGACTCTGAAATACGGAAGGTTCTTTTCCACATCCTCTACCTGCATCCATGCCTTAATGGTCTGCCCCATGGCCTTAATACTCATCATATCGACGCCATAAGGGACTAAGGCCGGCATTCCGTCCAAAATCTCAAGTTTTACAACATCCCGGCTTAAATTTTTTATTGTAAGTTTTCTTACCAAAGCACCGACTTTTTCGCCGGGAAGATTAAAATATACAACCTTGGTCAATATTTTATTTTCATCATCCGTTTCTTCTATTTCCAAATTGTTCATGAAAATATTCATGAGATGTTTTTTAGATTCATTCTGAAACGGTTCAAAGTACTTTCCGTTCTTTTTAATGAAAGTACGAAAACCTGTTCTTTTTACATTTTGATAAGCCTGGTGGGCAGGGTAAAACTCCATAATCGCATGATCCTTATCCTGTACACCAAAACTGGAAATACACTGTCCCCTGTTGACATAAAAGCACCAGATGGGAATCCCATGCAGCCCGCTGATGCCGGGCAGAAAACTTGTAAATGTGAATTGTTTTCCGTAATCCTCTACAGTAAATTTCACCGTCTTTGAATCCATATCCAATCTCCTTTATTTATCAAGAATTATTATTATTTCATGGGTTTTATTACCGTCCAGTTGCTTGACCGAATCCATGGTAATTTCTGCTTTTTCCCCGTTAACTTTCATTTTTTTGCCGTCAATATATATGTACCTTATCAGATAACTGCCGTAATCCAAGTGATTTTCATTAACGTAAAAAACGCGGAATTTTTTATTGCCAAAGTGAAGCTCGATACTTGCCCTGCCGTCATTGTCAAACTGTTCTTTTAGCAGTTTTGGTTCTATTATCAGATTTCCATTAATTCCTTTTATACCGAACATTTCTGTTATAACCGTAAGCATCAGCCAGCTTGCGGAACCTGTAAGGTAATGATACATGCCACGGCCTTCATTATTGAAATATTCCGGTATTCCGGGATATATTCTGCTTATTTCAAAATTCATGGCCTGACGATATAAAGCATTGATTGCCTTATACCCTTCCCTAACATAACCTCTTTTATATAAGGCATTGGCGTACATTACAGCCATATGGGAAAATACCGCTCCGTTTTCCTTATGTCCATAGGCAAATCCGAACATCCTGCCCAGATCCGTTTTTATTTCATGGAAATTGGTGTTAAGCCGGTATCCTCCTATGGATTCTTCATAGAGGTATTTATCGGCCGCGGATATTATCTTTCTTACCTGCTTATCGGTTGCCGTTCCTGACATTATTGTAAATACCTGGCTTGTAAGCATCATTCTTGCCTTGCCGTCACAAATGCCTTCAACCCTGTTGCCGTGATCATCATAATAGCCGTTAAACCAGCCCGTATTCCCGTCGGCCTCGATCCATTCGGTTTCCCTTATATGGTTTTTAATCCATTCAGCTTTATTTTTCAGGCTGTTTATGGCTTGCTCACAGGAAATACGGGTTTTTACTCCAGAAATGCCGGAATAACAATTATGACAGTAATCATCCAGTAATTTACGTTTTTTCTCAGAATCATTATAAAGATTTATATCGTCTTCAAATAACACAGCCATTTCTTTGGCTATTTCAATGGTGTCTGTCTTAAACCTATCCGTTAATTGGCTTATCAAATCGGCCAATATCTCCAGATTGGCTGCATAGGCTGCGGTAAATGCTACGCTTTCACCCTTATCGGGAGCCATGTCAAGAGCGTCGTTCCAGTCGGCATTCCTTAATTTGATATGATTATGTTCTCCCACTTCATAAAATGCCGTTAAATTCTGCAATAACAAATGTTCCAATATGGTACCGTAATAAGGGTTGCCATAACGGTCCAGCAATATGGGAGGTTTGGAAGGGTTCCAGCTGTCATCTGTTTTTGTCCCTCTAACCACCTGACGATCTTTAAAATAGGTGTTTTCCTTTAATAATACGGAAATATCCCCTGTCTGATCGATATATAGTTTTGTTGTCAGACACGGCCATACTCCGTGATCCATCCAGACTCTGGTTATATTGTTTCTGTCTGCTATGAATTCTCCCGGGACACTGCCTATTATAGTGGCATTGGTCCCGTCTATACGGACCCCGCCAAAGTTGTTTATTAGCATATCCTTAACGCTTTCGGGACTCATAATTAAAAGTGCCAGACAGTCCTGCCAGAGGTCTCTCCATCCCCTTCCTCCTTTGCCGTAATCATGGTGGGGAAGGAATGAGCACCCGTATATACGGCGCAAAACCGGCTGAAAGTTAACCCAATACATGAAATTATCAAAATTACCGTCCGAAGTTCTGTAAATTACATCGCATTTTTGATTCCAATAAGATTTAACCCGTTCCAGTTGATTTTTGACTTTTTCGGAATTGTCAAATTCTGAAATGATTTTGTCCGCATCTTCATCGGCGTTGCATATCCCTAAAAGAATAGTGTAAGATATATTTTCATTGGGCTGTAAGGTTACCTTCTCAAATTTAATAGCCCCTACGGCTTCATATCCTTCAATATATGCTCCGGGTTTTACGGGAGGTAAATTTCTTACAATTGCCTCGGGCCAGTCAAAACTTCCTCCCTCCCCTATGTATTTTTCGGCAACGGGGTAAAAACCGGCAGGCTTTTGGCCGCTGCCGGATACGCCGCTTACAAAGTAGGTTACGGTATTCTTTTGATGCCCCCGTTCATCAAAAGTCAGGGTGGGGGTCACCTGTACACCGTAATCCGTTGTTTTAATTCTATGTAACAGAGACGTAACATGCCTGTGATCCCTGATATTATCTGCGCTTCTGCCGTATATCGGAACCGCTGCCGTAGGCGTAAAAGTAACCGGCTTACTGCCTGTGTTATTGATTTCTATATACATAATTTCCACATTGTAACCGCAAACCGGAACGAACGAAGTGATTATTGACCGCAAACCGTATCTGCCGGATTCCCGTGTGATTCTATGCCATAAAATGCCGGCTTCCAAATAAGACTTTTCTTTTTTATCCGAAAATTTATAACTTTGTTGTTCGGCAGATACACCAGTAGCCGACCATATTCCTTTGCCTTCTATATTGCACCAAAAATTTCTGGTTGATCTGTTGTTGTGAAGATCTTCCGCAGATACAGGCTGCAGCAAAAATTGATTTTGTCCTGTTTTAATGTCTCCTCCGAGAGTCGGTGTAATTGCGCTTTTAAGTCCCTGTTCTCCCGCCAGCGGAAAATATAAATAACTGTTATTATCGGGATCATCCATATAAAAAGTTCCCTTTCTGTCCAAAAACCGGTAACCAGTCAAGATTACGTTCGCCCCCTTTAAGCTTATAATTACCTTTGGCTTATTTAATATTTCCATGGATATGTATTTCCCTATATATCATATTTAAAATATTAAATGACACAATTAAACATCATTTTTTATTAAACGGTATAATTTTTTTATTTTTAAAATTGTGCAGTTAATTTATATTATTTTTTGTGTATCTTAATCGTGGCTTATAAACGTTTAATTCTTTATATTTGTCAAAATTGTGCAATATGCCCGAAATTTGCATGTTCTTGATTTTATTATGTTTATACGTTACAATTTATTAGAAAGATATTTCGGGGAGGATAAATTATGTATCATTCGAAAAAAATCGGAGTATTTATATCCCATATATACGGACCGTTTCAAAGCGAACTCTGTCAGGGGATTATAGATAAAGCGTCCTCTTACGGATATTTGGTGGAAATATTTTCTTCCAATGACGGCGAAAATTTTGGAAACAACAGAGTAGGAGAAAACAGTATTTTAAGAATTCCGAACTTTGAAAAGTATTCGGGCATTATTTTTGCTTCCGGAACTTACCCGGTACCCGACTTAAAAAAACAAATTTACGAAAAATTAAAAAAACATTGCACCTGCCCCGTTATAGAAGTAAATCAGGTTAATGCCATGTTTCCGGCCGTAGTTCTGGATAACGACAGCACCATTGTAGAAATAATCGAACACTTGATATTAATTCATAATTACAAAAGAATCTGCTATTTGGGTAATTCAATTGAGACGTACTTCTCCAATAACCGGTATAACTATTATGTTAATACCATGAAAAAACATAATATGTCATTATCACAGCATGATTATTACTGTTGCGGCTATTCGGACGAAGAAATAGATAAATCTATAGATTTCTTTTTCTCCGAAGATAAAAAGCCTGATGCAATAATTTGCTACAACGATCGAATGGCCCTTACACTGATGCTTTCGTTAATTAAGAGAGGATACCATGTCCCAAATGATATTGCCGTTACAGGTTTTGATACTTTAGAGTTCGGGCAAAACTTTAACCCTACTTTAACTTCGGTAACTTTTCCCATTAAAGAACTCGGATATTCGGCTGTTGAAAAACTACTGAAACTCATTAACGGTGAAACCGTACCGTTTATTACCTATGTAAAAGCCGAGCTTTCCGTAGGCGGTTCATGTGGATGCCCGAATTATATAAAAGACAAACCGTTATACTATTCCCATCAGCTGTTAACACAAATAAATACCATGGAGCAGTTTATGATCGAAGATATTAATATGTCTTCCACTCTCCACGGTGTGACAGACCTTGATGAGGGAATCGATTTGCTGGCAAAGTATGTCAGGATGATAGATAACTGCAAAGAATTTTATCTTTGCTTATACAGCAATTGGGATTCTTTATCCAGCCATATCAGAAAAATTACTTATACCGAAGACGAGGAAAAAGATACCGACACCATTTTATTAAAACTTGCCATTAAAGACGGCAAACGTCTACATGAATGCAGTTTCAGCAGCCAGGACTCCCTTCCCGATTATATCTATAGCCAGTCAAATTCAGCTTACATATATTCCCCGCTCTTTTTTAACGAACTGGAATTTGGTTATGTCGTTTTGTCATATAAGGATAACAGACTTTCATACAGGTTTAACTTTACCCTGTGGCTGATGAATGTTAACAATATGCTTAAACATATCTGCGATACCAAGCAAATGGGGTTATTGGTAAATCGTCTGGAAACCCTGTACCAGAAAGATGATTTGACAGGCCATCTGACCAGTTACAGCTTCCACCATATGGCAGGTCAAATGGTTGCCAAAGCCCAGGAAAACATGAAAACAGTTATGGCTATTGTATTTGATTTGGACGGAGTAAGAGCCATATTGGAAGATTTCGGCTATGAGGAACTGAATTTTGCAATTCAGGTTGTCGGACATGCTGTGGAAAATGCCATGAACGAAAACTTTTTGTGTGCCCGAATGGAAGGAAGCAGATTTTATATTTTGGCATGCGGATATGACAATGATACGGCTATAGAATTCATAGGCAAAGTACAGAATTATATAAAAAATTATAATAGACTCCAAACAAAAAAATATATTATTTCCGTAAGCTGTGGTTACAGTATCAAAAAGGCTGACAAAACCTTTTATTTGCAGGAATTGATTGAAGACGCGGAAAAAAATTTGTACAAAGAAAAAGAAAAAAAATCGGTGAATGAACTGCCGCAAAATTAATTAAAGCCGCCGTAAGGCGCAGTCATAACAGGCTGTGATTTGCGTAGCCATAAACAGGCAATGCAAATCCCGCATAGATCTTACAGCCTGTGTGTTGTACAGATAATATATCATACAATCAACCGGTCCGCAGCCTTAATTTTGATCGACATTCTTCAACTGCATAATTTTACGGTATTCCGACGGAGAAACCCCGCAAGTGTTTTTAAATATCTTCATAAAATGCTTTTCATTATCATATCCGACTTTTTGACTTACTTCGTTTACTCTTAAATCCGTATCTTTCAATAACCTTTTTGCTTCATTTATCCTAAGATCCTTCAGGTAATTTACAAAGTTGTTTCCTGTATATTGTTTGAATAAGTAAGAAAACAATGAATAATTCATTGATATATAATTGGAAACAACAGCCATATTCAAATCCTTGTCATAATTTTCCTCAATGTATTTAATGGCAGTCTGTATTTTCAGCTTGTTTTTATAATCGTCAAACTGGGTATTTATTTCTTCATTTATGTTTATAAGCCAGCCGGTTAAATCTTCGAAATAAGATTCAATATCGGGATAACCAAGCAAATTTTTAAACTTTACTATAATATCTTCGTCTATTTTTAAGAGATTCTGATATAGCTTCACTATATTGTCAAGAAGAATTTCAATATTGGCTTTAAGTGAATCCACCGTATATTTGCCCCTGACGGTATCATACTTTAACATTTCAATCTGCTTTACGGCATTTTTAATTTTATCCGTACCAATCATCTGGCCTATTGCCTGCATGGAGTCTTTATTAATTTCATTCTGAATATCTTCCTGTTCGCTTTTTATACTGTACCTGCCCATCCGTTCTTCGATGTATTCAACAGATTTCCTTCCGGTTAAAAATGCCACTTTTCTGGCACTGACAGCTTCTTTATAAGCGTCATTAAGTTCTCTTAAACCATAATGTAAGCCGCTAATTCCGGTATAAAAGTCCTTTAATTCGTTTCTTAAAAGAAAGTTTTTGTTTTCTTCCGAAACAATATATATGTCATTATTATCCACATCACTAAGAAAAATGTACTGATTATTCTGATGATCATTACATTCGCCTTTAGGAATACAGCACACCACATAAGAGGTATTAATGAATAAATTATTGTTTTGCTTAAAGATGAATTCAGCCTCTTTGGATGAAATATCATTGAGCATTATGAACTTTAACTGCTGATAAAACATATTCCGTAACTCGTCATTTTTTCCCTTGTTGTAATTTATTTCGCTATCCAGTTTTTCCAATACTTCTTTGAGTTTATTTCTGTCCACAGGTTTAAGTATGTATTCCCTTACACCCAATCTCATAAGCTCAACGGCATAAGCAAAATCATCATACCCGCTGACAGCAACAACTATGGGCTTATGTTCCAAATTCTGAATCTGCCTTACCAGTTCAATTCCGTCCATTTTAGGCATTCTGATATCGGTAAACATTACGTCAACCGTTTGATTCTGCAATATTTCCAAAGCCATTTGCCCATTGTTGCATTCTATTATTACATTAACAGGCACACCGGAACGCTGTATCATGGTTTTTATGCCCTGCCGGATCATTTTTTCGTCTTCAACAATTAATACGGTATTCATTAATCCACCCCCTCTTTTACCGTCAGCGGTATGCGAACTTTTATTTTCGTATAGCAGCCGAGTTTAGAGAAAATATCTATACCATATTTGTCGCCGAAAAACATTTTTATTCTGTCCTGAACATTTTTCAGGCCTATACCGTTGCCCGTACCGCCGGAAACTTCTATTTCACCTGCCAGTTTTTTATACAGATTATTGACTTCTTCTTCCGTCATACCTCTGCCCGCATCCGTAATTTCAATAACACAGTCACCATCACCATCGACATATCCTTTTATATATATATTGGTATCTTCTGCAATTTGCTCAATGCCATGATAAATCGCATTTTCAACTATCGGCTGCAAAGACATCTTCGGTATCTGCTGTTTATATATAATGTCAGGAATATTGGTTGACAAGTAAATTTCATAGTCAAACCTAAGATTTATCAAAGACAGGTAATTTTTAATATAGTCTATTTCTTCTTTCACCGTAACAGTTTTAGAATCCCATTTCATACTGTATCTCAGTAACTTTCCCAATATGGTTACTGCATCAGATATTTCATATTTTTCTTCGATTTCCGCCATCATTTTTATAGATTCCAAAACATTATATATAAAATGGGCATTTATTTGATTTTGAAGGGCTTTTATTTCAGAATTTTTCGCCAGTATTTCCCTTTTTACGTTTTCCTCCATCAAAAGTCTTATCTTTGTAAGCATTTTATTAAACTGCTGAGCCAGCTCTCCCATTTCATCCATTCTGCTGACATCAATTACGACATCCAAATCTCCCTTTTGGACTTTTCTCATGGAGTCCAGGATTACATACAACTGTTTCAGAATTTTTTTAATCACTGCATTGCTTATGATACAAAGCAAAAGAAGTATAAAAATAATTATTATTATGAATAAGTTACGCAAATTATGTAATTGGTGAAGTTCTTTTTCCGCACTCTTTATGCAAATTAAAGTACCCGATATTTCCTTTGCCTGTACAAAGCCCACTACAACCGATTTTCCGTCTATTTTAGTATAATATGCCCCTGTGGTATCATTATCTTTCTTTATCGAATCCCATACTTCATCGATATATTGTTTTGTGTCGGTATTATTTTTATTACCATAATATATGTTACCGTTATCATCCACAAAGTAATTCCATTCGTCGTCGCTCTCCTCATATAAGCCCGGAAACATTGTTTCCATATACATGGCCGCTTCAATCAAACCAATCTGACCTTTTGAAAAATCATAGACAGGAGTCAGCAAAGACATGATTTTTTTATTTTGGCTTAAGACATAGGAGTCAAATATGGTATCCGTATAATCAAACTTCCACCCTTCCAGTTTCTCATCATTGGCCCATGCCAATTTTTTCATCCTGTCCATTCTGTACAATATGGGGTTCATTTCAACCATGTTGTCGCTGTCTACATAAACACGAATTTGATATAAATATGGATTATTATTAACCATTCGTTCTAAAAACGATACGTTGTTTTTATAAAAATTCAGTACTTCCTCTGTACTTACAGGCTGGTTTGATTTTATTAAATTTAAATAATCAATTAAATCCTGGTCACTTAATATAAACTGGGTTGCCATATTAATAGAGTTAACATTTTTTAATATCTGGTCATAGTTTTTGTTCATATAATAATCCATACTGTTTAATTTTTTGCTGATGGAACTATCCTCTATCACATTAAATAAAAGCAGGCAAAACGTAATAATAGGAATAATTAAAAATATTATTATTATAAGCGTAATCTTTTTATTTAACTTTAAATTGCTCCACCGCTGCTTTAATTTACTGAACATGGCTTATTCAATTCCTATCTTTTTCTTTGTTTCATTCATATATTCCGTACATTTCTCAATGTATATGTCAAATCCGAGTTTTTCTCTTTTCTTTACAAAGCCTTCAAGTATTCTGTCAAACTCTTTTTCTGACGGGGCCAGTAAGAGCTTGGGAAGGGTTTCACCCCATAACTTTTTAATATTTTTTTCTATATAACCGGCTTCCGAATTTGCATCAAAATTAATTTCATACTGACCGAGATAATGTGTATAAGGATAAGTCCATTCTTCCAGTTGTCTGGTGGGCTCATCCAAATCCTGCAGCCATTGCAGCTGCATTACAAGATCCTGGAACATCCAATAAGTATTATCCGCTCCGTATATCTCATCATATTTTTTTCTGTTATTTATTAATAATTTTTTCACTTCTTCTTTTATGACAGTCTTACCGTCTATCATATCATAAGTAACACCTTCAACTCCCAGATATGTTATCTTTTGCCCATATTCACTCATAAGGTAAGAAAATAACTGTATAGCCCTGTCTGGTCTTTCACAGTTCTTTGAAATTAAAGTAACGGTCCATCCGTTAATGCCCACTCCGGGTAATACGTGATCGTCCCCATTGGAGTTTTTAGGCCCGTCCACAGCTATGTATATACTTTCCGGATTCTTTGAATATAATATTTTCTGCTGGTCCTCCATATCTGTCCTTTGATATATCATGCAGAAATATCTGCCCTTGGCCAGTTTTTCTTCCATTTGAATCCGTTGATCCACAAAAATGTCATCTGCCAAATATCCTTCTTCGCACAGTTCGCGAAACACTTTCAGCCATCTTATATACTCGGGATCGGTAAATCTGTCATAATATACTCCGTCTTTTTCATAAGGGATGGCTAAAAAATTCTGTAAAAACAGGTCTAATGAATCACACCCTTGTTCGGTAAATTCGTGAGTGCCTATTGGTATTATCGGTTCTCCGTCTATTTCGGGAAACATCTCCACCGCTTTCTTAACGGCCGCCTTAAATCCTTCCGGTGTGGTCATATCGGGTTTCCCGATGGCTTCATATATATCCTTACGTACTAAAAAAGTCTGGTTTGAACCTATATTGTCATGTTCTTCATAGTCCTCAGGAAGATATGTAGTATTCGGATAGCAATATAGATTTCCGTCTTCCTTGGTATACCAATCAACTACAGACGAATCGGCTACCTGCCAAAAATAAGGATCATATTTATCTGCCAGTTCATTCAGAGCATAAACCATATCGTTCATAATCATAAAATCAACCTGGTTTTCCCACCATCCCAGGGTTATTATATCCGGTAAAGTACCTGAAGAAATAAGTGCATTAAGCTTTTCATGCTCATTTCCCATCGGTGAGATGAAATTTATATTTATCCCCGTATCTTCAGTGATTTTTTTAGATACAACATTATTCCCCCACTGGGTTGTAAACCATGAAAAATTAATATACCAGTCTAATGTTACCTTATCATCAGCATGCTTTTGCCATCCGGGGATAAAATTTACTTCATCGGATAATGTATTGTTCATATCCTTTTTTGAGCATCCGTTCAACAGGCAGATTAAAAACATAAGTAACAATAATATTAAAGAAACTGCTTGCTTATGCCTTTTTGCAATCATAATCAAAGCTCCCTGATATGAATTATATAAATAAAGTTGACTAAAAGGTACATTCAAGAAATGTACATTTTAGTCAACCTTTTAGTATACATGATATCCTCGCCCTTACTTCCTATACTCTTTTATTATTTAACCATTGCCCCTATTTTCATTTACAAGGTAACAAATTCTGCGATATTTGTCAATGGATAATATTTAAATGGATTATATAATTACCGCTTTATTTTATAATAAGCATTTTCCATGTTATTCAGGGCTTCATTAAGTAACCTTCTTGAAGTGGCAATATTGACCCGAAAATATCCTCTACCTTCCTTGCCGAATGCGGAACCCATCTGCACCTCCACTTTGGCATCGTTGATGAACCATTTACACAATTCATCTTCATCGATTCCAAGTTCCGAATAATCAACCCAAAGCAAATATGTGCCTTCCCGGGGCATTACCTTTAATTCTTTCATATGCTCCTCAATGAAGTTTCTGAATAATTTTTCATTACCGTTAATGTATTCATTGACTGCCTTCAGCCAGTCATCACAATAATTATAAGCCGCCTCTATTGCTGCCAGGGAAAATATGTTCGGACTGTTTAAGCCCACCCTGTCGATGGCATTTTTTATTTTATTCCGAAGCTCTTTATTGGGAATTATCATATATGAGATTATTATTCCCGGGATATTGAAGGTTTTCGTTAATGAGCTTGCATATACCAGTCTGTCATAGATTTTCTGATTCAAATTCAGTGAGCTGAAAAACTGTACTCCTTCCGCAATAATGTCTGAATGAATTTCATCGGCAAATAATATCAAATTATTCCTGATGCAGAAATCCGCCAGCCTTTCCATCTCTTCTTTCGACCATGCTCTGGTACTGGGATTATCGGGATTGCACAAGATAAACATTTCCGTTTCATTGTCAGCGGCCGATTCCAAATAATCAAAATTCATTGTGAACTTACCGTTCTTTATAATCAGCGGGCTTTCAACCGGTCGGCGGTTGTTCTTTGTGATCGCCTCTCTCAATGGGTTGTATATCGGACTGTTAATTATAACTTTAGCCTCGGGGCCGGTCAACGCCTCTACGCATATGCTTGATGCCATGTTAACCTTCGGACAATATACAATCCAATCCCTGGGTATACTTATTCCGGTTTTTTTCTTTATCCAGCCCTGAATGCTTGTATAAAAGCTGTCGTTTATTCCTATATATCCGAATATCCCATAATCAATTACTTTTTGCATAGCATCCAGAACAGGCCGTGGCGATTTAAAATCCATGTCGGCCACACCCAGATGAATCAGATCATCCCGTCCGTATTTTGCAGCCATATAATCCCATTTGACGCTGTTGGTGTTTTTTCTGTTTATTATCGTATCAAAATCGTAAACACTGCCCATAATAGCCCCCTCATTCACCATATATATTTTATAAGTTACTCCATTTTCCGCTGCGCTCCGTATTTAATTTATTATTATAATCATAGTAATATTTCAAGTCCATAAAAATCTATATACCGTAACCGGTTTAGCCTTACACCCACGGATAAAACCGTTAATACAAAGAGGCCCCTAAGAACCACTGCAGGCTCTTAAGGGCTTTTATTAAAACAAACTTCTCGGCCTTTAAAATCACATAATTATTTTCTTTGAGCACCGCTGTTTTTTAACAGCTCCAGATTTCTGCTTATTAATTCACACCTCTGTTTTACACAGTCCGCGGAACGGAGCGGATCCGAAGGAGTATTAAAAGTATAGTCTATAAGTTTATCCACGGTAGTCGAAGCCACATGAACCCTCGTATCCGAAGAAGCATAATATATGTACACATCTCCGTTATCTTCCACTATGGCGCCGTTGGTGAAAACCACATTGGATACGTCACCTACCCGTTCATCCCCCATAGGCGCTATATAATACCCGGAAGGTTCCGCTATTACCCTGGTGGGATCGTTTAAGTCCGTCGCAAATACATATATAACATACCTGAGACCGGCAGCAGTATTGCGGACTCCGTGGGCAATATGAATCCAGCCTCTTTCGGTTTTTATGGGAACGGCTCCGGCACCGTTTTTGGATTCCGTTATGGTGTGATATTTTCTTCTGTTTATTATGATTTCTTCGTCTATAACCGCATTGGTTATATCATCGCAAAAACCGACCCCGATGCCGCCTCCGGAACCGGCTTCGATAAAATCGTCCATGGGTCTTGTATAAAACATGTATTTCCCGTTGACAAATTCAGGGTGAAGAACCACATTTCTCTGCTGTGGCGATTTCAATGTCACCAGATTATTGAGTCTTTCCCAGGTCTTTAAATCCTTTGTCCTCACAATACCGGCTGCGGCGACCGCGGCTGAAAGATCCGAAGATGATTTATCCTTACTTTCCGAACAAAAGACCCCATAAATATATCCGTCTTCATGCTGTGTAAGGCGCATATCATAGACATTTGTTTCCTCTTTGCAGGTATCGGGAATTTCTATCGGATAATCCCAGAATTCAAATCCGTCCACCGGACTGTCACTTTCGGCAACGGCAAAGAAGGATTTGCGATCATAACCTTCCACTCTTGCCACCAGATAATATTTACCGTTCAGCTTGATGGCACCGGCATTAAACACCGAATTTACCCCCAGGCGTTCCATGAAATAAGGATTTGTTTCCTCATTCAAATCATATCTCCAAAAAAGAGGGACATGGTCCCTGGTAAGTACGGGATTGACATAGCGGTCAAACATACCGTTATAAACAGGGCTTTTCTCGTTTTTCTTCCGTATTAATTTTTGGTACTTATCCAGTTCAATATAGTATCTCGGATGCATAATCAATTCTCCCTTGCTATTTATTTATCAGGCAGTTTTATCATAGAACACTGAACCGCAATAAACTCAAATATATACTTTATACATAAAACTTATGTATAACTAATGCATGCAACACGTAGTAAAATTTACAGTTCATATGTTCAAACCGGTTATGTAAGCAATATATGAATAACCATATCAAAATTCTGTCTTTCTCTTAATCACTTCAAAGCACATCCGTCCGTTGTGGTAAGGGCATTTCCAGGGGCCTACTATTTCCTTTGTCTTAATAGGTGTCCCGTCTTTGTAAAGTTCGTTAAACCATTCGGAACCCTCTCTTTTGTCTATCATATTGGTTTTGATAAAGTCCCATATCCTGCCCGCGGCTTTGAGATATTCGGTATTTGATGGCTCTTTCTGATATGCGTTCAAGAAACCCACAACGGCTTCCGCCTGAACCCACCAGACTTTCCTTTCATCAACACGTCCCTTTTCACATTCGTTATTCAATGAATTTCCGTCCAGGGCAGTCATGAATATATTTTGGGCCAGCTGTTTTGTTATCGGATTTATTTTATTGTAATATTCAGGGTTATCAAGTATTTCAGCTCCACGGTCAATCAGCCAGGACGCTTCGATATCGTGTCCGTAAGAATGTAAATCGATAATTGAAGTCATATTTTTGTCAAAGAATACTTCGAGCCTTTTTAATATCGGGTTATATATTTTTTCCGCAAATGTATCAAGCATCCGGTACAAGCGTTCGGCTATTTTACTGTTTTTATCCACACGATAAAGCTCCGTGTAGGCTTCAAACATATGAAGCAATGTATTCATCGTTCTGAAAGCCATTACACCGTTTTCAGAGAGTTTTTCGTTGTCTACCGGATTAAACCTGCGGTCAAAAGCTTCAAGATAGCCGATGTCGTCCCGGCATGATGTTTCAATCTTGTCGACCAAATCATATGCCAGTTTAAGGGCTTCCCTGTCTTTTGAAGCATCATAGTATGATGCAAGGGCATAGACGGCAAATGCCTGATTGTAAGAATGTTTGGAATCGTCCTTAGGTTTCCCGTCATAGGTAACCGACCAGTATACACCGCCGTATTCTTTGTCAAGAAATGCATCTTTCAAAAAATGATATGCATGGGAGGCATATTGCAGGCATTCCTCGTCCTTGACGGTAAGATAGGCGTTTGAGAAAAACCAAAGTATCCTGCTGTTAAGTATGCAGCCTTTATCCGCCTTACGATGCAGATTTAAATCAAAATCCATTTCACCGTAATAACCGCCATAATCTTTGTCCCTCAGTCTTTTCCAGAAGGGGATAATATCATTCAGTAAATGATTTTTAATTTCCTCCGTCCTCATACGTTGATCCTCCGTCTTTGGTTAGTTAATTTAATATATTAATATAACTATATTTTAAAGCTTTGTATTATATTTTCAAGCTTTTTTGCTTTCCGGATCTGTTCTGTTGAGGAATTTCCCTGCTTATTACGCTGCCTCAATCTGTTTCATTTGCGGTGGAGCTAAATTCACTATTCCACGGACTTTAAGGATTCCGTCATGTTAATGTTGTCAATTTTCTTCATGAGCATAAGATTCACCAGTATCGTAGTCGCATATGTGACCAGTATTGCAACCAGATAACTGATTCCGAATATCTGAACCTTAAACGATACGGCTTCAACATTTATTTGATTCATAACAAATCTGTGAAGAAGTTTTCCTAAGCCCAGACCGAGAAGCGAACCTATAACCGTCAAAATCATCGTCTCCCGGTATACATATTGCTTTGTTTCCCTTGAATAAAAACCGAGGACTTTTATGGTCGCAATCTCTCTGTTTCTTTCCGTAATGTTGATATTATTAAGATTATAAATTACGACAAAACCGAGAGCACCGGCACACAATATGACCAGCCCGATAATGTAGTCCATACTCTGCATCATATTGTCCACCATGGTTCTCATGTCGTTAAGCACCGATACATTGGCCACATTATCGGCTTTTGAAAGCAAAGCGGACACCGAGTATATATCCTCTTTATCGGTACTGGCATAAGCGCTGTCATAAGCAATTTCTTTTCCAAACACGGCTTCATAGGTTTCTCCTGTCATAAGCAAATAATTATACAGGTAATTTTCAAAAACAGATTCTATCTCAATATCGACCGTATCGGTTTCGTTTACTTTTACGGTAATTTTATCTCCCGGTTCCAAACCGTACTCTCTTGCCAGTTTATCACTGACCGCAGCCTTTCCGAATGCCGGAAATGACAAATCCTTGCCCTTATAATGCAAGCCGATTACATCAGTAATATCAGGATCATCGGATGCAACTACGTTAATCCTCTTTGTCCGGTTATTCTGCACCGCCTCCATCTCATCGGCACAGACAAAAACGCAGTCTGATAACACATCGGAAAATTCCGATTTGAAATTCTCCCGTTTTTCCTCACTCTGGGCTTCTGTAAACGATATGTTGTAATCGTGGGTCATAATATAGTCAAATTGGTCGTTGACAATATTTTTAATGGAATCACTGACACCCATGGCGGCTACGACCAATGCCGTGCATCCCGCAATACCGAATACCGTCATGAAAAACCTTCTTTTATAACGAAATATATTGCGGATGGAGACCTTGTGAAGAAAGCTTATTTTCCTCCATATAAAAGGAATATATTCCATAAATACACGTTTGCCTGCTTTCGGCGCTTTGGGCCGGATTAACTGGGCGGGCATTTTAAGCAGTTCCGCCTTGCATGAAGTATATGTTACACCGACCGAGCAAATCAAGGACACAATCAGGGAAATAAGGGCCAGTTTTAAATCAAATACATATTCTATATCCGCAAATCCGTATATTATGCCGTAGGCTTCCCAAATAGCCATGGGAAAATACCTGGTACCAAGATAATATCCGATACAGCATCCGACTATCGCCGCACTGCCTGAATAAAAGATATATTTGCCGATAATGGCGGCATCGCTGTAACCCAAAGCCTTTAAAGTTCCAATGAGTGTACGCTGTTCGTCCACCATTCTTGTCATGGTGGTTGTACAAACCAGAGCGGCTACCAAGAAGAAAAATATGGGCAGTATCCTGGCTATACCTTCCACTATGGAAGAATCGTTTTCAAAACTGCCGTATCCCACATTTTGATTACGGCTTAAAACATATACCTTGGCTGCAGGGATATCCTCAATTTCTTCCCATGCATCATCTATTTCCTTCCTGGCTTTGTCAAGTTCTTCTTTGGCATCAGCCAGGGATTTATCAGCCTCTTCCTTATTCTTCGCATATTCTTTAAGGCCTTTTTCATATTCGGCTTTACCTTCCTTTAAAGCCTCCCAGCCTTTCCGGATATCCTCTTTGTTTTTATCTATTTGCTTTTTTGCATCATCCAGCCGGTTTTTTGCCTCATTAATCTTTGCCTCCGTTTTTTCAAATTCACGGTTTGCCTCTTTTTTCGCATTTTCAAGTTCCTTCAGGCCTTCATCAATCATTGATAGATTGCTTTTTAGCTCATCATATTGGCCTATCACACCGGAGGCTTCGATTTCAGCGACCGCGGCCTTTGCCTGACTCAGCTGATTCTGAAGAGTGACGTATTCTTCACTGTCCTGACTCGGGAACTGAGCCAAAGCCGCTTCCATTAGTGGGATATTTTCCTTAAGTTGGGCGTACTGGTTCAGCACACCGCTTTCCTCTATTTGATTAATTGCTGAAATGACAGTCTGCCGGTTATTTTCCAGCTCTTTCTTCCGGGAATTAAGTTCGGACAGTGCCTTCTGCTTTTTGCTTTCGTACTCCTTAAGGCCTTTTTTATATTCCTTCAGTGATTGATCGTAATCCTTTTCTCCTTCCGCCAATTTAGTTTCAGCGTCTTTTAATTTTTCTTCCTGTTCCTTTAATTCCTGCCCGGCGTCCTCAAGTTTCTTCAAAGCTTTGTCAAGCTCATCCTCCGCCTCGGCCTTTTTGCTTAAATATTCATCATAAGCATCTTTATATTCTTCTTCCGCCTTAAGAACCTCCTCTTTTGCTTCATTTACCATATCATCATGGCGGATACGGCCTCTTTCTTCCAGTGCCTCCTTTAAATAATCCTCCTTCTCCGAAATAAAATCTTCATATTCCTTGCTGTATACTTTATGATACTCATCATAGCGGACCAGCAATTCCGTGTAATAATCCGTTGAAAAGCCTTCAATAGGCAGGTATACGAAGCCATAAACGGTTCCTCCCGCCAAATCGGTTATACCGCGGTCATAATTCAGGTAATTTATGGAATCGGATATTCCTACAACCGTATATTCTTTATAAGCAAACAAATTTATTGTATCTTCATCATTGGCAGAAGATACACGTATTTTTGAACCTATGACGTCCCCGGAAAAATATCTGGCATCCAGTACGCATTCATCCGGTTTTTCGGCCGTTCTTCCCTTTTTGATATTTAAAATGTTGACATTTTCGGTTATGGAATGGGCCTTTAATACGACATCCTTGTCCAAATCCGTTTCCGCAATGAAGTCTATTGTTACGGCTCCTTCTGCCGTTAAGCCTTCCTGTTTGTTAAAATACTCCTCGTCGTCTTTGGTTAATCCGAGCGTGGATAGTAGTCTAAAGTCATACATCTTTTTATCAGCCACATATGTGTCCAGGGTTTTTACCATAGCCGCCTTTGTAATTTTCAGTCCGGAAAAAAAGCCGACACCAAGGGCAATTATGGCCATAATGGCCAGATAACGTTCCAAAGAGTGCTTTATTTCTCTCAGATTGTTTTTACGCCATGCTGATCTTCGAACCATTACCATTCAATCTCCTCTACCGACAAAGCGTTCTCGTTTTTCTTAACGGAAACCACGGTCCCGCTTTTCAGATGTATTACTCTGTCCGCCATGGCAGTAAGTGCCGTATTGTGGGTAACGATAACTACAGGGATATGATACTGCCGGCTCTGATCCTGCAACAGCTTTAAAATCTGCCTTCCGGTCTGGTAGTCCAATGCTCCCGTAGGTTCGTCACAAAGAAGAAGTTTCGGTTTTTTCGCCAGGGCTCTGGCAATGGCAACCCTCTGCTGCTCACCGCCTGACAGCTGCGCAGGAAAATGATTCAGTCTGTCTCCCAGCCCGACGCTTTCCAGTACCTGTCTTGCAGGCAAAGGATCTTTTATCATCTGGGTCACAATCTCTATATTTTCAAGAGCCGTAAGATTGGGAATAAGATTATAAAACTGAAATACGAAACCTATATCTTCCCTGCGGTATTTCGTCAAATCATGCTTGTTCAGATTTGAAATTTCCTTGTCTCCCAAAAACACCCTGCCGGAAGTCAAAGTATCCATTCCGCCCAGTATATTAAGAAGGGTTGTTTTGCCGGCACCGGATTGCCCTACTATAACACATATTTCGCCTTCTTCTATTTCAAAGGAAACATCATGTAATGCCGTCAATTTTACATAACCGGCCTGATATACCTTGCTTACTTTTTCAAATTTTACATAAGCGCTCACGTAAGTCTACCTCCCGATATAACGGCTTAGTTAAAAATAAGTTTATCATAAATAAGTGAATTATAACATTAATAACTTATATATTTCCTTAAATTTCAATAAATTTTGAATTGACATAGACATTTATAGTATAAGCAGGTTCATGCTCATCCAATAAGGAATACTCTTAAAACCATCAACAGGATCATTATTCATATATGATACATGTTTCCATATATGCTTAAAGCTTTATTACAAAAACGTCGTCCAGATGAAACATGTACTATTATGTAACATTATGAAGTTATTTAGCATATTTTAATGTATGATAAATAATGTATGGGAGGTGCGTAATGTTAGCGTTACAGCTTTTTCAATTTTTCCTTGCCTTAATTGTCCCTGGTCTTTTAGGTGCCCTGTTCTTCAGTATATTCGCCCGGCTGACTACGGAGATTGACTGGCGGGTTGCCCTTATCCTTGACCTTCTGACCTTCACGACAATGATTACCGGCCTGTATTATCTGAAAGACGTTCTTACAATAGAAGATTTACTGTTCGAATTCACATGCCTAAGCTTCACCAGAAAATATATCCTTTTAAGTACCGCAATAAACATATTCTATGGAATTATCTCCGGTATCTTGCGGAGGATATTCTTCTGGATCAGGAGAAGGCCTTTCTTCTCAAACCTATGATAAACTGACTGCTGTATAAAAAATCAGGTACTTATATTCCATCACAAAATAACCGTTTATATGGAAATATAAGTACCTTTTTTATAATAACATTACTATATGATAAACCCCGTCCAGTTTTTCCGGAGATGTATCGGAAAACAATTTATTTTTTCCATTCCTTAAGGCTTCTTATAAATAAAACGCTTTTACCCGCCATATTCATTATCTTACAAGTTTTGCGATATCCCAGGAGAATGTAAATTATCTTTAAGAGTCCGGAGTATTTTCCCTTATAAAAATAAATATAATAAGAAAACCTTTTTAATAAACGTCTTGAATCCCTATCCTGCACCAAAGCCTGCCGAATAAAAACATGCACATAAGCTTCGGAAAAGTTTGTGTAAAAATGATGTTTTAGCCTCTGATCCATGCCTGTTTTATTAAAGTAAACCGATAAATAATAAATCACCTTAAGCATGTCTCTGTGTCTTTTTATTCTCTTTACCTCATCTTCGGTATCGGAATCCGGTCTTCGAACCCGATAACAGACAAATATGTTATCAATAATTTCAATCTTTCTTGCCTGGCTTAAAACCTTGGGGAACCATTCCATATCCGAAAACAGCAGACCGTCCTTGAAATACATCCGGTTATCCTTTATCAGGCCGGTTTTGAAGAAACATTTCCATACATGCCACTGAAACCTGTTTCGGGGATCTATAATATATAAGAGTTTGTCGGCGGTTGTTTTATGTCTTGGATTATACTTCAAATTATTGGGATATTGGGCGAATCTTCTTTCAGCATCCAGATATTTGATGGCATTTCCTATAAGGATGTCCGCCTTTGTCTCATCCGCAGCCTTTAAAAAATCATGAACCGAATTGGCAATCCAAAAATCGTCGGAATCCAGAAAGGCGATATAATCCCCGGTTGCCGCATCTATACCGGCATTTCTCGCGGAAGATATGCCCCCGTTTTCCTTATGGATAACTTTTATCCGATGATCCATGGACGCATAATAGTCGCAGATAAACGGACTTTTGTCCGTACTGCCGTCATCCACCAGTATAATTTCCGGCTCTGCCGGATAAATTTGATTGAGAACGCTTTCAATACATTCCGTCAAATAATCCTCAGCGTTATAAACCGGTATGATAACGCTTAACTTTATCAATACGCTTCACCTCGAACTCATTGTCTGATTCCGTCTTTAATTCGTTGTCTTTATCAATCACCGTGCCTTTCACAATGATATATTGAATTTACACATTCAGGAGGATGCAATATCCGCTGATAAATGATTGGATACCACATAATTTTACATCTGTTCTTTAATCAACATCAGCGTTCCGATAATCTTCCATGATTCCCCAATTTTCGAATACTGAATATCCCGGAACCTGAGAATCAAAATAAACCCATATGGGCGCTTTTTTCAAATAAAAATAATAATCCAGGAATTTTCTATCCCCATAATAAATTGCCTGGAGAGCCAACGGCAATTCCCTGCGAAATATTTCATAACGCTTATCGGATAAAAGAGTATCCGACTGACCGTTAACATATACATATACATGAAGATACGGATAACCGTCATAATCTTTCCATTCCGCCAGCACCTCATCCCGCAGAATGTTTATCTTATCATAAGCATATTCCATTCCTATGTTGAGAAACAATTCGGCAGTCCGGTCCGAATGCGTAAGTGTATACTTCCGGTTATAAATCGGCCAGTATTCTGTTACTCCATTCCTGAATTCTATGAAAAGATTATCTGGGTTAAAACTTTTCAACCATTCACAACTCCATCAATATTATGATTATTATATGAATAATTAATTGTAAAGGTTACGCTATTAAATTGTTACGTACTGTCCTAACCCCGATGACAATCGGCGGGAAATTAAAAACATGACAGGAAATACGCTTTTATAATTTGCTTATAAATTCAATATATACTCTTCCGGTTTCAAATCAGGTTTTATTTCGTAAAACGCATCTTTTCACATAAAAAAGGCAGTCTTTCGACTGCCCTTAATTTTATATTTATTGTTATGTCCGCTTTATTTCTACTCCAGTTCAAAGGCTCCGGTATATAACTGATAATACTGACCTTTCTTGGCTATAAGCTCTTCATGGCTGCCTCTTTCGATAATTCTGCCATGATCCAGCACTATGATAACATCGGAGTTCCTGACCGTTGACAACCTGTGGGCAATTACAAATACGGTTCTGCCTTTCATCAAGGCATCCATACCCCGCTGTACGATTGCTTCGGTTCTGGTATCGATGGAAGATGTGGCTTCATCCAAAATCATGACCGGAGGATCAGCTACCGCAGCTCTGGCTATGGAAATCAACTGGCGCTGTCCCTGGGACAGGTTGGCTCCGTTTTCCGTAATCATTGTATTATAACCGTCAGGCAGGCGGCGTATAAAATCATCCGCTCCCGCCAGTTTCGCGGCGGCTATACATTCTTCATCGGTTGCGTCCAGTTTTCCGTAGCGGATATTGTCCATAACCGTTCCGGTAAAGAGGTTGGTATCCTGCAACACCATACCGATTGCACGGCGCAGGTCGGGTTTCTTTATTTTTGTAATATTTATACCGTCATAACGTATCTTGCCGTCGGCAATATCATAAAAACGGTTAAGCAGATTGGTAATGGTGGTTTTTCCTGCACCGGTCGCACCAACAAAAGCCACTTTTTGACCCGGTTTTGCGTAAAGACTCACATCATGCAGGACAGGCTTCCCCGGTTCGTATTCAAAATCGACGTTAAACATTCTGACGTCTCCGGCCAGTTTTGTATATGTCACCGTGCTGTCACTGTGGGGATGTTTCCATGCCCAGATTCCCGTCCTTTCGTTACATTCGATTAACTGACCGTTTTCTTCCCGTACGTTCACCAGGCTGACATATCCGTTATCCTGCTCGGGTTCCTGGTCGACAAAATCGTAAATTCTTTTTGCACCGGCAATTCCCATAACAACTGAATTGGTTTGATGGGATACCTGGCCTATATTGCCGGCAAACTGCTTGGTCATATTAAGGAAGGGAACCGCTATGCTTATTCCCATGGGAAGGCCCGAAATACTCAAATTTGGAGCCTTAACAGTCAGCAAAATACCTCCAGTTAAGGCTACTATAACATACAATACATTACCAATATTGTTTAAGATCGGTCCCAGAATATTGGCATATTTGTTGGCTGCTCTGGCATCTTCAAACAAAGCCTCATTAATCTTGTCAAAATCGGCTTTACTTTCTTCCTCATGGCAGAACACCTTGATGACCTTCTGTCCGTTCATCATTTCTTCGGTAAATCCTTCCAGACGTCCCAAAGTTTTCTGCTGTTTGATAAAGTATCTGGCGGAACCTCCTCCTACCCTTTTTGTAACAATCAGCATAACGGTTACACCGATTATTACAACAATTGTAAGCCAAATACAGTAGTAAATCATTATACAAAACACTGTAAAAACCGTAATACCCGAAATTAAAAGATGAGGGAAGCTCTGGGAAATCATTTGCCGCAGCGTATCAATATCATTGGTATAAAAGCTCATGATATCGCCATGATTGTTTGTATCAACATATTTAATCGGAAACGTCTGCATTTTTGAAAACATTTTTATACGGAATTTGTTCAGAGTTCCCTGGGTAATAATCGCCATCATCTGATTATATGCTATGTTGCTCAGAATAGACAGAACATACAAGGTTGCCAGTATCGCAACAAAAGTTAATATTTTGCCTTTAACGGCTCCCCAGTCACCCGTTTTCCAGTTCTGTTCCACAATGGCAATAACGTTTTGCATAAATATGGCCGGTATTGAGCTTATAACTGCATTGAAAATTATACATGCAACGGCAAGCGGAAACATTACCGGATAAAACCCATGTATATCCTTGATTAAACGTATTATGACCGATTTTTTATTCCCTATATTATTTGCTTTTGCTTTCATTATCTTCACCCACCTTATTCTGGGAATTATATACTTCCCGGTAAATTTCGTTTTCCGCCAATAATTGCTCATGTGTGCCTATACCGTTGATTGTTCCGCGGTCCATTACAATAATCCTGTCGGCGTCCTGTACGGAAGATATTCTTTGGGCAATTATTATCTTGGTTGTCTCAGGCATGAATTTGCTCAATGCCTTACGAATCTTGGCATCCGTCTTGGTATCCACCGCACTGGTGGAATCATCCAGGATTAAAATCTTGGGTTTTTTAAGCAAAGCCCTTGCTATGCAAAGCCTCTGCTTCTGCCCGCCGGATAAATTTGCTCCTCCTTGTTCAATATAAGTATCATATCCGTCAGGGAACTGACTTATAAACTCATCGGCACAGGCCAGCTTGCAAGCCTCTATCAGTTCTTCATCCGTTGCCTCTTTGTTTCCCCAGCGGAGATTTTCCTTTATCGTTCCCGAAAACAGGGTATTCTTCTGTAAAACCATAGCCACCTGGTTACGAAGGGAATCCAAATCATATTTTTTTACATCCACGCCGCCCACCTTGACAACTCCGACGGTTGCATCATACAGACGGGGTATCAGCTGGACCAAAGTCGATTTGGAAGTTCCCGTACCGCCTATTATTCCAATGGTTTCTCCTGATTTTATTTCAAGATTTATGTTCTCCAATGCCATTCTTTCGGCTTTATGTGAATATTTAAAGCTGACATTCTCAAAGGAGATGGAGCCGTCCCTTACCGTATAAATTGGATTTTCCGGATTTGTTAAGGTGCTTTCCTCGTTGATTACCTCAACAATACGTTTTGCCGATTCGCCTGCCATTGTAATCATCACAAAAATCATGGATAACATCATCAGGCTGCTGAGTATCATGAAGTTATATGTCAGTAAGGCAGAAAACTGGCCAATATCAAAATCCAGGCCCCGGCTGGTAATAATCGTATAGGATCCGAATGACAGCACAAAAACCATGACCAGATATACACAAACCTGCATTAACGGGCCGTTCAGTGCCAGAATACGCTCCGCTCTAGTAAAGTCCGCACATACATCGTTTGATACCGTTTCAAATTTCTTTTGCTCATAATCTTCACGGACAAAGGATTTTACAACTCTCATGCCCTTTATATTTTCCTGGATTGATTTATTTAGGGCATCGTATTTTTTGAAAACTTTCCTGAACAAAGGCATGGTTTTATAAATGACAAGACCGAGACCGATTGACAGAAACGGAACAACAACAAGGAAAATCCATGCCATCCGTCCTCCCATAACAAATGCCATTACAAAAGCAAAGATTAACATTAAAGGTGAACGAATAGCGGTTCTTATTATCATCATGTAGGCCATCTGAACATTCATAACATCGGTTGTCATACGGGTAATTAAAGATGATGTCTGGAATTTATCGATATTCTCAAAAGAATAGTTTTGAATACTATAGAACATTTTCTTTCTTAAATTCTTTGCGAACCCACAGGATGCGGTGGCACTGGTGTTTCCTGCGATTGAACCGCACAATAAGGATAAAAAAGCCAGAATAATCAATATTACGCCATATCTGACAATTGTGTTTAAATCACAACCGCCTTTTATTGCGTTAACCAGAGAAGCGGTCAAAAAAGGAATTATACATTCGATTACCACTTCAAAAACTATCAAAATGGGTGTGATTATTGACAGTTTTTTATACTCGCCGATACATCTAGCCAATGTCTTAATCATATAATCCGTCCTTTCATCAAAAAAGAGTATTGTTCATCAAAAATACTGATAAACCCTACTCAAATGATATTTGTAAAAATCATTTTACAAACATAGGCTGTTTATTTAAAAATAATTACAATAATTTCAGCTACTACCATAGCCTTATGATAGTAGCTGAATATTTTCATGACATTAGAATATATTATCAGAATCGATTCCCATTGTCAAATACTAAACGAATTTTTATTATGCTATTTTCCCCTTTGACAGAAAATGGCTCAATTCTTCATATTTGCCGTTTAAATGCGGGGGACTCCATTCGGGGCTTTTACAGATAAACACATAGTCAAATTTTTCTTTAAATATGGATTTTATATCTGTCGTATGTTCAAAGGGGAACATTCCTTCCAGGCTGAACAGCTGCGAATCATTTCTTCTAATCCATTTTACTTTGGTATCGGGCCTTTCTTCTACCAGCCTTCTTAACCAGTTACCGCAGTTGTAATTATCTTTTCCTTTGAAATAATGATAGTAATCATGATGAAAATCCACATTCACGATATACAACTGCTTGTCACGGGGTATTTTATGTACCAGATTTTTTATATCCGTATGGGTATCAGACTTGTAAAAATTTTCTTTATTCAAATTTTGAGTCAGTAAATAATTTTTTAAGAGATAGTAATCGTTAATTACACCAACTTTCTTAAGTTCAGGATATTGCTTATACCTTTCTTCCCACATTAATGCTATATTGTCTTTGGGTATTTCTTCGCTTCCCTTCGGAAAATAAACATCTCTTTCTTCCGAAGAGACATTCAGAAAATAGTCAAAATCAATACTTAAAATGCTTACCATTTCATCCTACCCCTTTTGGTATGCCGTATTGAATCGGAGAATATGAGTTTCAAATCATTGCTTATGTACAATATTATATAACTATTTTCATAACATTTTCCAGTCCTGTTATTTTCACCCTTTTATAAGCTTGACAGATGAGAGATCATAAAATAATAAACATAACCCAAAACAGATCGCACTACAGGAAATCTTTCGGTATAATTTATATAGTATACTTAAATTACCGTATGTAGGAGGCTTATCATGCACTATCCCGAAGTAATAAAGACCGCCCTTGAATACATAGAAAAGAATTTAAAGACCGACATTAAAGCCGGTGAACTGGCTCAGATGGCAAATTACTCGACTTACCATTTCTATCGTTTATTTTCTTCCGTTATGGGTTGTTCGGTTTCAAATTATATATTGAAACGCCGCCTTGATCATGCCCTTGCGGAAATAGCGGCCGGTCGCAAAGCTATCGATGTCGTTCTGGAATACGGATTCAATACATACGCGGGATTTTACAAGGCTTTTGTTAAAATGTACGGATGTTCTCCGAAAAAGTATTTATATATTTATCACGGACACTCACCCCAAAAACCGGAGGTATTCAAAATGTATACGGTAAACGAATTGAAAAAAATTCTGAAAAACTGGGATATTAAACAAAATATGCCCATCAGGGATATTTATATGGATGACGGTTCCAAAGTCTCCGGACATGTCTGGGCCGTAGGCGACGATTATATCCTTAAAACCGGCCGTAAGGATTTACTTTTGAAAAACCTTAAAATATCAAAAGAGCTTCACGGGCAAGGCTTTTCTTCATCACTGCCGGTTTTAACAACAACAGGTACCGAATATCTGGACGGCGAAGAAATGTTTATTCTTACCCGAAACATAAAAGGGCATTCCCTTCCCCGAACCGACAAATTCGGTGACAACCGCATTAAATATGCCGAAAAGTACGGGATAAGCATAGCGCGTTTGCATAAGGCTTTAAAAGCCGTACAAAAAGATTTTTCATGTGATGAAGTAAATCTGTATAAAAGCGTCACTGACTGGGCTTTACCCGATGTAAAAAGGCAAAACCTTCAATGGAACTTGGGGATTGACGACTGTTTCTTTAACGATTATATCGAAACTTTCGGCAAATTATATGATAAATTACCGAAACAGCTAATTCACAGGGATCCTAACCCCAGCAATATCCTGTTTGACGGTGAAGAAGTAAGCGGTTTTATTGATTTTGATCTCAGCGAAATTAATATCCGCCTTTGGGATGTATGCTATTGTGCCACGGGTATTCTGTCGGAAGGCACCGATGAAGCTTATGAAAAATGGCTCGATATCCTGGGCGGAATTCTTCATGGCTATGACACGGAAGCAATACTGACTCCCGATGAAAAACAGGCCGTATATTATGTGATTTGCTCCATCCAGATGATTTGCACGGCATATTTCGAAAGCATCGACATGTATAAGGATTTGGCCGCAACCAACCGCCAAATGCTTAAATATATCATTAATAATAAGGAAAATATTATTAATGTATCAAATCAATAAAATACTTATGTAAACAGCCGCTGCTTTTTAGCAAAGAATCTTATCCGTTTACAGCTTTTTATATCTTTTTATTCCTGCCCGGCTATGAATTTATCCGTCTTATCTCCGAATTCGGCGGGATAATTAAAATGCTTATATTAATTCCCGGACCGTTATTTAAGAAGTATTCTTACATTATTGCCTATATGTATGTTTCTCAGGGAATTCATATCATAAAAAAAGTTCAAATCCTCTACGATACAGAAATGGAGCCTGTTTTAATCCACCATTTTTGCCCGCAGGAAACAGCGGGTTTTAAAAAATCGAGATGCTTGAAACTTATATTTTTAAACTGAACCAAAAAATACTGCCTTTTCCTTCTTCCGATTCGACTCCGTAACTGCCGTCATGCATCTCGATGACTTTTTTAACGATGGATAGTCCAAGTCCTGTTCCCATAATAGGTCTTTTATGATTCTTATCGACTTTGTAATAACGCTCCCATATATATGGCAAATCGCTTTTCCTAATACCGTTCCCATGATCGGCAACTTCTATTTTCACGGTATTGCCGTTTACAATCTGCCGTACAAGCACGATCTTATCATCACCGCCGTGTGTTATAGCATTAATTAAAAGATTGTAGAATGCCTGTGTGATCTTGACTTCATCACCGTTAATATTAACATCCTCGTTATATTCGAATATGAGCTTGTATCCTTCTTTTTTAACCAGTTCATTCATACGGCTGACGGTAGCCTTAAGGCTTTCCGTAAGATTGTAGTATGCTTTATTGAGCTTTGACGCCCCGGATTCAATAAGCGATAGGTCAAGCATATCGTTGACCAGCGATGACAGCCGTTTTGCTTCATCCATTATTATTTGACTTTGCTCCGGTGTGACTTCGTCCGGAAAATCGTGCATCATTTCGGCATAACTGTAAATAAGAGACAGCGGTGTCCGCAAATCGTGGGATACATTTGCCATTAATTCGCGGCGAAGCCTTTCCACCTTGGAAAGCTCTACCGCAGCGGTATTAAGTGTATCGGATAACTCCTTGATTTCCAGATACCCGCTGCCGTGAAACTCCGTTTCATAATTACCCGTTGCCAAAGCTTTGGCGCTCCGATTAATCTGTTCGATGGGTTTGGAGATGTACTTTGCTATGATGATTGCAAGCATGGTAGCAAGAAGTATCATTATACCCGTTATTATTAAAAGCTGTATCCGCAAAGTTGATACGGTGGCATCAACGGGTGTTATCATGGCATAAAACGTAAGCGACAGCTTTTCTCCGTTTTTTAGCACATATTCATGTACCTTTGTGATTGATTCCGGCTTCCGCTCCCGCCTGTGCGGAGCATGTTCCAAGACAGGCGCGTAAGGCGCCGAAAAATTTTTTGTGGGCTGTACGGTTATCTGTTTTGTAGCATCCAGCTCTCTCAATACATCATTCAAATCAGGACTGTCGATATATTTTTCCACCATGGAAACAGCCTTTTCTATCTCCATCTTCCTGATAAACTTATACATATCATTCAGAAATACCGTCTGAAACAGCCAAAGTATGGTCAATAACAAAAAGCAAAAGCCCAGAAGAAATATGAATATTTTCCACTTTAACCTGAATTTACCCATCGAATCTGTACCCCAATCCGCGTAAGGTTTTAATAAAATGGGCATACGGACCTAAAGATTTACGAAGCAGTTTCATATGGGTATCAAGGGTCCTGTCATCGCCGCAGTTTTCAAATCCCCATACTTCAGCCATTATCCTTTCCCTGGGAATGGCTATGTTTTTATTTCGTATCAAAAAAAACAGAAGTTCGTATTCTTTAGGCGCCATATCAGTTTCAGCTCCGTCAATAAATACCTTATAGGCGGTTAAATCGGCCCTTAATCCTTCCTTTTCATAGATAACATGTCCCTCATTATCAGTTTTTGCAGGTATGCTTTTCTTAACCCTTCTTAAGATGGCATCCAATCTGAGCATAATTTCTTTTGATGAGAACGGCTTTACGACATAATCGTCTATTCCCAGTTCAAAACCCAACACCTTGTCATACTCTTCACCTCTGGCGGACAACATCACTATAGGTGTGTCGGAAAATTTGCGGATTTCCTTAACGGCAGAAAATCCGTCCATTTCCGGCATCATGATATCCATAATAATTATATCAAGGTCGTTATTACGGCACAGTTCCACTGCTTCCTTGCCGTCTCCCGCCTCCAAAACTTCATGGCCTTCAAAAACCGCATACCGTTTTAAAACCGCACGGAGTCCCGCTTCATCATCGCAAATCAAAATTTTAGCCATTATTTTTCATCCTTTCACGGCATGTTTTATAATATCATAAACGTAAGAGCCGCAAAATTCAATTACGAATGGGCTCCTTCCCATCGATTTTATTTGATTCTAATCCGCAAAAGTGAAAGTCTGTTGACTGTTATCTGAATTCTATCTGAAGTTTGTTGCAATAAATTCCATTCGTCCGGGATAGGATTTGATATTTTCTTAAATAAGCTGATTATGTCAGGAGAATTTGATCGGTACGAATTTTATCAATACAAAAAGAAGTTGCCTATAAATAATATTAAATATAAAAAGTTATTTAAAGAAAATATTTGTTGAAAATATTCTTGAATAGTTTATAATATTGGAAATGTAAGGGATTAATATAAAAAATTTATAAACAAAAGAAAGGATTAAAATAATATGAAGAACAGGTTTTTGATTTATTCTTTCATATTGTTGATTACAGTATCCGGACTGGTGGCATGCAGCCATGAAGCGCGGTCGGTTCCGGTTTCATCCGGTACGTCAACATCCGATTCACCAGCTTCCGATACACCAATATCCCCTTCACCCACCGACTCAATATCTCCTGATCCGTCTGAAAAATCACCGATGGACGAATACAGGGCGGTACTTCAGAACGAAAACCGGTTTTACAGTGTCGGTACCGATGAAAATTTATATATATCTGAGATAAATAAGGTTGTCAGTGATGACAGCAGCGTCAAAGCTCGGATATCCAAATTTGCCATAGCCGATCTGGAAGGCGACGATGTTCCGGAAGTTGTCCTGTGGATAACCGTAAATGAAGATACGGATTTCGGCTTTGAAATTTTAAGTTACAAAGACGGAATTGTCTATGGCTATACTTTATGGTACAGAGCTTTCATGGAGCTGAAGGAAGACGGTACTTTTTCATTTTCCGGAGGAACTGCGGATAACGGATTTGGCAGGATTCAACTGACAGATAAAGGCTACACAATCGATCAAATAACTTATTGCGAGTCGTCAGTCGATTCCGAAAATAATACGGTTATATCTTATTATGTTAACGGCGAAAGCGCCACAGTAGAAGAATTCAACGCCGCCATCGATGAACAGGACCTGAAACCGGATGTCACATGGTATGATTTCACCGATGAAAATATTTCAAAGGTTATTGGATAATATTTATTAAATATGGGATGCAGATAACCGTAATGAACCGAGGCTTATCTGCATCCTTTATTTATTATGCTACAACCCCAATAAATCGTGATATTCTTTATTCTTTTCCATTTGGGCTTTGACGAAGGAACACTGGGGGATAATTTTTTTATTTTCCCTCCTTGCCCATTCGGCAAGAGACTTAAGCAAGAGTTTTCCTACCCCTTGTCCCGCCAATTGGTCGGAAACATATGTGTGATCAACTGTTATACGATTCTCGCCTGACGGTACATATGTTATTATGGCCAACGGACTTTTTTCCGATTCTCCAATATAGAAGCAATTATTGCCTTTCTTAATATCCATAATATCACCTTTTATATTTTTTCTTAATTATTATTGATTCACTTTATGAATTAAATTATTTAACGGCATAATTTTAGAGACAGTTTTTGATATATAAGAAATAACTGTAATACCGTTCTTCTGTTTCCATAAATACTAACCTAACAGATGTAAAAAAGCAATATCAAAAGGCATACAGCTCTGTTATGACATTTTAAAAAAACACCTGCCACGATTTTTGCCATAATATTTTTCTTACAGCGCAAATCATGACAGGTGTTTTTTAAGTATTATTGTTTTTACATTTAATTGTTACATCCGTAAATGAATCAAATCCGCAAAAACGTTAATATTATGATATACGGCCGTTAAATTCAATCTAATTCAACCCATAAAATATTCTCATGGCCTGCTCGGAATTATTCTCCATCGCCTTTACGGCAATATTGGCAATATCATGGAAATATTGAACAGAAGATTCGTTTATCTGACTTCTTATATCCTGCAACGCTTCCTTGGACATATAGGAGTAATAATTTATCTTTCTTACACCCCTGCGGATAGCCTCTTTATAATCATCCGGGCTTAATCCTGAACCGCCGTGCATAACCACCGGTATGCCGGCCATTTTTTTGATTTTCTCAATTCTTTCAAAATCCAGTTCCGGTTTCGCGGTATAAAATCCGTGGGCGGTACCGAAAGAAGCCGCCAGCGCATCTATACCGGTCTCTTTTACAAATTTGCGTGCCAGTTCCGGGTCCGTATACATATCAACCTTCTTAACGCCGCCTGCCGAATTGCCTCCCGCTTCACCGCCCGACATAACACCCAGCTCCGCTTCTATTCCCGCATTGTATTTTCGCACCATGGCGACGGCTTTACGGGTATTTTCAACGTTTTCTTCATATGATAATCTGGAACCGTCATACATTGCCGAAGTGAAACCCATTTCCAGAGCCCTTGCTATGTAATCGAGGCTTTCTCCGTGATCCAGATGGACACATACGGGGACATTGGCTTTTTTTGCGAAATGTACCATAACCGGACCTATAATCTCTAACGGCATCACACTTTCATGGACCTGGGCATGCTCAATAATAACCGGTATTTGGAACTTCTCCGCATTATTTATAACTGCCATTATACATTCAAAATTAGGGGTATTGAAAGCCCCGACAGCGCATTGCTTTTGCTCAGCGTATGATAATACTTCCTGCAAATTAACTAACATATATGCATCTCCTTAAGTTTAGAATTTCCGTCACATAAGGCGGAATTTGCCGTATATACTTTTTATTTCCTCTATATTCTTCATTCCCGAAACGGAATCACTTTCGGACAAACTGCAAGCGGCGGTCATACAGGCAATTTCCAGAGCTTCCTTTACCGGCATTTCTTTATAAATTCCATACAGCATGCCTGCGCAGAAGGCATCTCCCGCTCCGACGCTTCCTTTTATGAAACTTTTAGGAAGTTTTAATGACGGTACAAAAATAAAGTCCCCCGCTGCGGTCATTGCCCAGCCTCCCTGAGGAGCATGAATAACCACCAAATCCTTAACCCCTTCTTTAAAAATCAACTCACAAATCTTTCTTATACGCCCTTCGTCTACGGTCCCGTCCGGGGCATAAGGGGACAAACCCACGGTTTTTCCCGCTTCTATTTCATTTACGATAAAATAATTGCAGTATTTAAGACTCGGTTTTACAATCTCTGAAAATCTGTCATTCTCAACACTTACAAGATCCATGGAAGTGCGGATTCCCATACCCTGGACTCTGGCCAGCGTCTTTGCCATAACGGTTCCGTATTCCTCGTCTTCCATATCGAACGGATCCATCAAAAAAGCATAACCTATATGAAATATATCCGCCGAAAGGGAATCAAAATCCAAATCATTGTATGAATAAACCTTATTTGCACCTTTTGTATTAAAAAAAGTCCGTTCTCCGGTAGCCAAAAGGGTCATAACATCGGTAAATGCCGTCATTTCTCCCGGAAAACGGACTATTCCGCCGCAGTTTATGTTATGACATTCAAGTACCTTTACTATATAATCTCCGTTTTCGTCATCTCCGATCCCTCCATAAGCATACAAAGGTATCCCGGAGTCAATTTTCGCTAAATCACAAAGGGTGTTTGTAACACAGCCTCCGACGCCCCTAGATGATGATATTATGTTTCCCAGCATTCCTTTTTCAGGATACTGATCTATCATCTTGATATAATCAACAGCGATGGTACCGGCAATTGCAATTCCCTTCTCCATATACCAATCCTCCATCCATTATGCTTTGGGATATTCGTTACACAGCAGATATACAGGCGGCTCATCTTCTTCGATTTCAGGAAAGCGACCTATATTTTCATAAAAGCGATTATCGGCAGAATCGTCATTACATTCCGATACTTCACCCACCAGCACCTGACCGTATCCGGGTTCACCCCAGAAGGAATGATATTGGCCGGGCATAAGTGTAATGCTCTCACCGGGTTTAATACGGAGAGTTGTTCCCGCAGGAACTTCAAAAGTTCTTCCGTCCATATGCACCTTCACAGGTTCATGGCTTAACTCTTCACTTTCGGTGGAATTGTAAAGCTTTATCATCAGATTACCCCCGCCGCGATTTATTATATCCTCGGTTTTCTTCCAGTGAAAATGAAAAGGTGTCACCTGATTTTCTTTAACTATCATTATTTTTTCGGCATATGATTTGGTTTTTACTTCCGGATTCGGATTCCCGTTTCTTAATGTAAATAAAAATAAACCTTTTTTATAAAAATCACCGCTGCCGAAATCGGTTATATCCCATCCCAGCTTGTTTTCCCGTATCTCGTCGAATTCGTTGTTTTTAGATTCCCAATCCTCTATGTTCCAATATGCAAAGGGAGGCAGTTTAAAATTCATTTCATCAAAAAATCTTATACCTTCAGATATTATTTGATTAATTTCAGAACGTTTCATAATAGCGACTTCCTTTCAAAAAACTATTGCTTCAAATACTGATTTATTTTGTTTTGAAGTATTTTTAAAGAACTGTCGATGTTTTTATCATTTTCAATAATCAGCCTGATTTCACTGGTTGCCAGGGAAACGGCCTCCTTGTATTTTAAAAACTGGGGTGCAACCATGCCCTGCTCCAGGACCTCGCTGAGCAAATTATTATCGATTACTTTTTCGCTTTCTTCCATATACTCCTGAAGAATGATCGCCGCTTCCTCCGACCCCGTAACGTTCTTAAGTACGGATGCCCCCTGGGAATAACGGAATATATCCATCTGGATTTCATCATCATAGGTTAACAGTTTCAAAAATTCCCATGCCAGTTTTTCATGCTTGGTTTTATTGCTGATACCCATAAGCAGAGTGTTTACCTCTGAAATGTTGTCTCCGGCCGGTCCCGCCGGAAGGGTAATGCAATCCCACCGGAAATTAAGGTATTTTTTTATTTTGTACGGATAAGTCTTATAAGTCCTGTAATCGGCAAAAGTTAAAGGCATGAAAGCCACCTTGCCGCTGTCAAAATCATCCTGGGTTACTTTTCTTCCCTGGTTAAGATCATAGAGCTGCTTGACAAATTTGACTGCCTCCACGACTTTTTCGTTTGTCAGACTGATTTTAGTATCTCCGTTTTCAAATAAAACGACACCGTTGGTATAGGCGGCATCCAGCCAATCATAATTGTAGGTTCCGAATTGGTCGGGATAACCGTCCCCATCCGTATCCTTCGTTACTTTTTTAGAGATTTCCAGCAAATCATCCCATGTCCAGTCACTGTCGGGAACTTCTATTCCTTCTTTTTTAAGCAAGGTTTTGTTGACAAACATCAGGGTAGGTACGGTTTCATAGGGAAGGGCAAACTGGATTCCGTTATATTGTCCGGTAAGCAGGGTTGTGGAGAAATATTTCTCCAGCTTAAAAGCGGTGTCCTTATTCATGAGCTTTTCAAGGTTTTTTAATGCCCCCAGGGATGCCAACCGGTTAAAATCATCGGAAAGAATCATAAATACATCCGGCATTTTGCCCATCAATAACTGTTGTGCCAGCCATTCCGAATAGTCCCTTTTAAGTATTCCGCTGGTATAATGAATTTTAACGTTCTTATGCTCCTGTTCGAAACGTTCTATCGCTTTATCGATAATCACATAACTGTTGGCATTGGCAACGTCCCAATTACTTCCCGCAAAGATACCCAATTCAATTGTTATTTGCCTGTCTTTCCTTAAAATAAAGACAGCCTGCAGCAAACATAATATGAAACCGATACACCCTGCAATAAACACAAACTTCTTCTTATTCATCGTGATGCTCCGTATTCAAACCTGTTTTGCCGAGCCTGGCCTGAATGGCCCATATGGCCAGTTGGGTCCGGTCGCGCAGTTTCAGTTTATTCAATATGGTACTGATATAATTACGTACCGTTCCTTCCGAAAGATTTAAGGCATCAGCAATTTCCTTGTTGGACAGCCCATATTCGATTTGTTCGATTATTTTCCACTCCGTCCTGGTCAGTTCCTGTTCCACTTTTTTGCCCGTATCTATAAAAAAATCCGCTTTTGCCATCTGCGAAAACAGCCGAAGCACTTTTGTCGCTATGTCCGGATTTATCATTGCTCTACCGCTGTGAACGGTATGGATTGCCCTTTCAAGTTCATCCATCGAGACACCTTTCAGAATATAGCCGCTGGCGCCGTACTTCAGGGCATCATAGATATATTCATCGTCATCGAAGGTGGTAAGGATGATAATCTTTATCTCCGGATAATTTTCCTTGATTATCTTTGTGCATTGCACACCGTCCATTTTCGGCATGCGAATATCCATCAGGATTACATCCGGCTTGTTTTTGCGAACGCTTCTTATAACCTCCAGCCCGTCCGCCACCGCATCCGTAACTTCTATATTCTGCTTGCTGCTTAGGACAATCTGCAGGCTGTGGCGTATGAGTTCCTGATCGTCGGCAATTAAAACCTTAATCATAATTTTCACCCCAACGTATCGGTATTCTTGCTGTTACGGTAAAACCGTCAGAACCGTCAAATTCTACACTCCCTTTAAGCATTTGAATTCGTTCCACAATATGGCGTGTTCCGAAACCCTTTTTCATCTCCTTGCAGCCGACACCGTTATCCTTTATTGTAAGGATTATTTCCCCGTTAACACTCTCAATATGAATCCGGATTTGGGTCGCTTTGCCGTGCCTTATGGCATTGGTTATGCTTTCCTGTATAACTCTGTATATTGCATCTTCTTCATCTGCGTCAAATTTCAGAGGAGCCACCTCGGATACAAATGTGATACGGGTATTTGATACGGATTCCACTTCCATAATCATCTTCCGGATGGCGGATTCCAGATTTAGACGTTCCAGTGCGTCCGGCCTTAGCTTATTTACCGATCGTCTGACCTCATTAATCCCCTGTCTTGTTACACCGGCTATCATTTCCAGCTGCTTTTTCGTCTCCTGAGGCGATATGTCTATTGTTGTAAGACATGCATCAAGGCCTGCCAATATACCGGTTAATGTATGGCCCAAAGTATCGTGTATTTCTCTTGCCAGACGGTTGCGTTCCCTTGTTTCGCCCATCTTTTCCGTTATTTTGGAATATTCTTTCAGTTGCTCGTTGGCTATGCGCAAATCCTCGTTGGCTTTGCTAAGCTTTTCGTATAAGGTATTAACCTCGTCTATGGTGCCTCTCTGGTTCTGGATAACACTGATACAATAAATAATAAACAATACCATATTAACCGAGACTACCGTATTGTAACAGGCCATTAAGGTCTGCTGCATCGAGGCGTCGTAAAATCCGATGTAATCATTTATGGAATAAAGATTAAAATTTATTGAAATAAGCTGATAATCCGCAATAAGTATTGCCGCGACTGATAGCAGCATGAGCAGATACCTTTCCCGAACTCCCTTGGTATAGGTTATTACATTGGCAATAACCAAAAACAGTATGCCGTTATAATTGAAATTTAAAAAATAGATTATGGCAAAGCTTATCAGCAAATCAATGAATAAGGCAAGATACATAACCTTACTGTTTTTGCAAATAAAATCTCTGATAATATTTGACAAGGCAATCACACATAAAAGGACTACGGATATGATGATGTTACGAAAGGGATTCCAAGGAATTGAGGACACAGAATTAATATATTCCCTGGCTATAAAACGGTCGCAAATGTTCCTTGTCGTTATATATATCAGTAAAGTGATAAACAAAACCGCTATGAAATTTATTGCCACCATTGAAATTTTCAAATAAAAAAATCTCTTATTCTGCATAGCCCAAGTCCTTACTGCCATCCGTCAATAGTAAAATCCTCCAGATTGTCCTTAGTTATTAAAGTTACCGGAACTACTATATTCTTGTCCACTTCTTTACCGCTCAGATAATCATAAGCCACCTGCGCCGAAATTCTCCCCATTATACTGGGCTGCTGCGCACTGGTTCCTTCAAGGTAACCCTCTTTAATCATCATTTTCCCGTCAGGGGAACCGTCAACACCGTATATTAATATTTTTCTGTCCATATGCCTGGATTCCAGAGCGGCAATGGCACCAATCGCAGTAGGATCATTACCGCCCATGACCACGTCAAATGAAATACCGGATTCCAGTATTTCATTCATTACCCCCATGGCTATCTCCAGTTCTCCTCCGGCTGCTTTTTGAATAACCACCCTGTAATTGCCGTTGCCCGCTATGGTGTCTGTAAAGCCTTTTATACGCTGGGTAATGGAATTTATAATAGGCTGGTCGAGAATAACAATATCCGCTTTCGGCAATTTACTCATCATATCTTTTGCGCAGAGTACGCCCGCATTGTAATTGTCCGAAGCGATCACAGAAACCACATAATCGGTATGATATACCTGGGTATCCACATTAAAGACAGGTATATCGGCTTCCCTGCATGCAATCAGGGCCGGTTCGACCTCAATCCAGTCTACGGGATTTAAAAATATTGCCTCTACACCTTCATCAATCATTTCGTAGATCTGCTCATTCTGTTTTTGCTGGTCCTGCGCCGGATCCCTTGTTATTAGGATATCCCCGTTAGCCTCGACAACTTCTTTGATACCGTCATTTAAAATATCAAAATAGGGGTTATTCATTGTCATATAAGTCGCACCGAATTTCTTTGGTATCCTCTCCCGGGAATTCAGCGCATTTTGCATAATTGAGCATCCGAAAAAAAGCAAAACAAGCACTGCCATGGATTGGATTAAAAATATATACTTGATTCGCTTTATGCCCAATCTTTTCATAATAACCCCCAATTCCAATTATTGATTTAGAAAATTAAGTGATAATAATATTATCTAAAATCCAATTATTATTATGCCTTTCTGTTCTTTAAATAATCGATGAATACGGCAAGTAAAATAACCGCACCTTTTACAACATACTGCCAGAAAGAGTTGACATTAAGCAAATTTAATCCGTTATTCAAAACACCGATAATCAAACCACCGATTATGGTTCCGCCGATTTTACCGAAACCGCCGGACATACTGGTTCCGCCTACGACTACAGCAGCAATGGCATCCATTTCCGCTCCTTCTCCCGCGGTCGGCTGACCGGAATACATACGGGAAGCCAAAACAACTCCGGCCAGGCCTGCCATAAGCCCCGAATAAGCATGAACGAAAAATTTGACCTTGGCCACTTCAATTCCCGAAAACCTTGCGGCCATGGAATTTCCGCCCACAGCATATATATAACGGCCCATTTTGGTACGGTTCATTATCAGCGATGTAATGATTAAAACAATTATCAGAATAATAACCGGTGTGGGTACGATGCCGACATAACCGGCCCCTAAAAACTGCCATTCTTTTGTGACAACTCTGACCGGTGAACCGCCTGTATAAACATAGGCAAGACCTTTGGCTATGTTCATAGTCGCAAGGGTTACAATGAAAGCCGGTATTGTGGTTTTTGATATTACAAGTCCGTTAAACATCCCGATTATGAGACCTATCAGCAGTCCCATCAAGACGGCTACCGAAAGCGGCAGATTATACCGCGATACGGCACCGGCGGCGATACAGCCTGACAGGGCTATAACCGAACCTACGGACAAATCAATACCGCCCAGAATAATGACCATTGTCATACCGCATGCCAGGAACAGGTTCGACGATATTTGTCTTAATACGTTAAAAACATTTTTAAGTGTCAGGAAGGAATTTCTGGTAACCGGATTTATTGACAAAATCAGGCACAGTACCAATAATGCAATTATTATTCCCAGATTTTCCTTCAACCACTGCGTAAAACTTTCTCTGAAAGTCGTAATGAAACTCTTTTTATTCTTGCTTACTTGATCCATTTATTTTTCTCCTCCTGAATTGATAAGCTATTTAGCCGCAAGCTTCATAATTTTCTCCTGAGTCGCCTCTTCGTGTCCGAGACATCCGGCAATCTTACCGTCGCACATTACGTAGATTCGATCACTCATATTTAATATTTCAGGCAATTCGGAAGAAATCATAATAATTGACATTCCTTCTTTCGCCAATTTGTTAATGATTGAATAAATTTCGGACTTGGCGCCGACATCCACGCCTCTTGTCGGCTCGTCCAGAATCAATATCTTTGGAGAGGTGGCCAGCCACCGGCCAATCATTATTTTCTGCTGGTTTCCTCCGGAAAGCTTGCCTACCGCCTGTTTGGTCGAAGGTGTCTTGGTGGACATCATGTCTATATAATTTTGGGCAATTTGCTCCTCTTTATTTTTATCAACAAATATAAACCTGATAAATTTATTCAAAACCTCTATCGTAGAATTAAATTTCACGCTCTGAATATGATACAGTCCTTCCACTTTCCGATCTTCGGGAACCAGGGCTATACCATGGCGGATGGCTTCCGCGGGAGATTTAATATTAACTTTCTTGCCTTCCAGATAAATGTCACCGGTATAATTTTTTGTTAATCCGAATATACATTTCATCAGTTCGCTTCGGCCGGCTCCTACAAGACCGGCAAAGCCCAGTATTTCGCCTTTCCGTAACTCAAATCCGGCCCCTTTGACCATGTTGTTATCCGCAACATTTTCACATTTGAGAATTACTTCCCCCTGATTTCCGTAATCCCTGGTATAGTAATTCTTAAGATCACGGCCTACCATCATGGAAATAAGACGATCTTTGGTGGTTTCCCTGACCACTTCGGTAGCTATATACGTTCCGTCCCTCATTACGGTAACACGATCACATATTTCCTCCAGTTCGCTCATTTTATGGGAAATATAGATAATGCCTACTCCTTTGGCCGTTAAAGTCCTCATGGTGTCAAACAGGAAACTTACCTCTTTATCAGAGATGGAAGACGTAGGTTCATCCATGACAAGAATTTTGGACTGATAAGAAATGGCTTTGACAATTTCGACCATTTGCTGTTTCGCTATCGGTAACTTGCCGACCAGGGTTTTCGCATCTATATCCATCCCATAGGCATCCAGAAGTTTTTGAGCTTCCTCATGCAGTTTGGCACGATCCACGAATTTCCCCTTCATGGGTTCCCTGCCCAGGAAAATATTTTCCCCTACGGTCATATAAGGAACTAAAACCAGTTCCTGATGGATAATGGATATACCACACTTTTGTGCGGTGATGACATCCTTTATCTCCACTTTCTCCCCTTCTATATAAATTTCGCCTTCATCGGGAGTATATATGCCGCCCAGGACCTTTATCAAAGTTGATTTTCCCGCGCCGTTTTCTCCCAATAAGGCGTGAACTTCTCCGGCTTTAAGTTCAAAATCTACAGCCTTTAAAGCATGGACTCCGGGGAATGATTTATGAATATTTTTCATTTTTAACAGAACTTTAGATTCCAAATCATCACCTGCTTATCTAATTTATTAAAAATCTTTTTCTGATTTATTAATATCCGCTTATAATTAATGAAATTCATTTATGAGATATTTAAATTCCGATTTCTTATCTAATGAAACAATATATTTGAACAATTGATATCTGCTTGTCTAATTTAATATAATTTATAATTGATTTATTGTAATCCGCTTTTTTATGGTGAAATTATTGATTTTTGAAATTCGCCTGTCCTGATGTAATTCTTTAATTGATATATCGAATTCCGCCTGTTTATTTGATGCCAGCCTTTTCTGATTAAATAAATCCGCTTTCTTTATTTGTTTTAAAACCTTATTTGGTCATTAAAATCTGCCTGTATACCAGATAGAATCTTTTTTGATTTTTTAATTCTTCTTATCTTGCTGAATTTATTGAATAAATTTCGGAACCAATAATTTAAGATATCGCCTGATTATTCAAAGGGGCTTATTTGACGATATAAGCCCCTTTATAGATTTATTACCGTTTATTTATTGTTATATATTACTGCCAATCGGTTGTGCCGTATTGATCTACGTTGTCTGCAGTGATAAGGAAGGTTTCAACAGGATAACGATCTTCAACTTTCTCACCGGCCAGATATTTATACATAACATCTACGGAGATCTTAGCAATGTTTATAGGAGACTGGGCACCGGTACCTTCGATTAATGAATTGCCTGAAGCGATTTCCGCTTTGATATCCGGTGAACCGTCAACACCGTAAATCAGGCAATCGGTAAGACCGGCCGCATTGGCTGCTGCCAAAGCTCCGAGAGCTGTGGGATCATTGCCTCCGAATATTGCTACTACGTCGCTGTGGGCCTGAAGAAGGTCTTCAGCGATACCCATGGAAACTTCCAGATTACCTTTGGCATCCTGTTGAGCAACAATATCAAAACCTTTGCCTTCGATGGCAGCCAAAAATCCGTTTACACGATCCGTAATTGAGTTCATTGTAGGAGAATCAAGTACGATAATCGGGCCGCCTTCCGGTCTCTTTGCTACAAGGTCAAGACCGCATACATAACCTGCATTGTAGTTGTCGGAACCTACATAAGCTTCAGCATAGCTTAAATCAGCAACTTCGGTATCGAAGTTAATGATGGGTATTCCGGCATCCTTTAACATATCAAGGGCAGGAAGAATACCTTCAGCTTCAGCGGGGTTAAGGAAAATAGCGTCGATTCCCTGTGTAATCATATCTTCGATTTGAGTAATCTGAAGAGTTACGTCATTGGCGGGGTCTGTAGAAATGAGCTTGTCCCCTCTTTTTTCAACTTCTTCACGGAT
>ENA-OWPA01000117-OWPA01000117.1-bioreactor-metagenome-genome-assembly--contig:-NODE-117-length-149148-cov-7.571996_pt1 | contig 149148 bp, 147 predicted proteins | sample MGYA00238139_ERZ651803 | MGnify/ENA primary metagenome ERZ651803 (study PRJEB26909, sample SAMN07631231) | bioreactor metagenome | isolation source: Switchgrass digestor | place: USA: Dartmouth...
ATCGACGCGCACCCGCATAGCGGGTGGTTTTTTGTTTCGCACGCGTTGCGTGCTCAACAGGCTTATAAGCCTATAAAGAAAAAAGCGTGCTAAATTTTCCCTTAGCACAGCTTTTCAATTATGATTTGTTAAATTATTTTGTATTGCTCGCTGGATTTTTAACATCAGCTGTTCGACTTCCTGATTTAGCTTTTGGACTTTAGGATGGCTTGTCCCATATTTTTGAACTAATTCAGTAAGCCTTTTCCGTTTAATTTCCAGTTCTAAGCATTCTTCTCTCCCATCAGGCATATAGACACCCTGTATAATTATAGCGCTATAGTTTTATATACGCAACAGCTATAACTTGTTATTTACTTTAAATTAACTGTGCTATTATTAAACTAAAGTTAATAAACGGATGTGAGATTACTTCATGAATGTTGCTAAACGGCTTAGCGCACTTAGAGAGAAAAAAGGAATGAGTGTTTATAAGCTGGCAAAGCTTTCAGGGGTATCTTCTACCTATCTCTATGAGGTCGAACAGGGGAAAAAACAGCCTACTGTAGAAATCCTTTCCCGTCTTTGTGCTGCTTTAGAAGTGAGTCTGGCTGACTTTTTTGCCGAGAAGGAAGATAACATCAAATTAAACTCAGCGGTTGCCTATAAGCTGGTCGAAAAAATTGCTTCTTTAAGTGAAGAAAGCATTAAATATCTGGCAGAACAAGCAGAGTTATTAAAAATAAAGGAAAGCTTAGACAAAGACAAGGATTAAGAAAAGGACGTAAAGGCAAAAACTCCAGCTTGACTTAGCTGGAGTTTAGCTTTTTTAGTTGACCGGCACTTCCACTACCTGATTAACCCTTTCAGGGTAACTAATGCGTTCTATAAGTAATTCCAAGTCAGCCCCCTGAGCTGGAAAAACCAGAGTTCTGGTATGGTGGATTTCGCCAGTGAAAGTCTTTTCGTAACTGTCATTAACGGTTTTCTCCAAACTGACCAGTTTACCATCTACACTTAGTTTGACTTTGCTTAAAACAATACCTTCAACGGAAGTGATAGTAAGCTGTGTGTTTCCCTCTGCCGTTACCTCTACTTTGTCCAGGCTTATTTTCTGATCGTTGATCTCGATGCTTTTTGCAGCCATATCTTTTTCCAGCGGAACTTTTTTCCCTACTTCATGCTCTGCCGAAAAAGATTCAATTACTATTTGCAGGCTATTGAGATCTTGTGGTAATGCATCATAGTTTTTCTGAAAGGTAATTCCATTTATATTAGTACCAATTCTTCCGCCAAGTTCTGCTACTTCCTCACCGTTAGCCAGCAATTTGATTTCCAAATCTTTCAGTCTGATTCTCTCTCTTCTTAAATAATCCATTACTTCCGCCCAGGGACTCCGTACAGAACCTTCCAGAATGGTCTGGGTTGGGGAAGCCAAAAGGGAAACGAGTTTTATTTGTTCATGGTGAGCAATCACGCTCTCATTTAACCTAATCCGTACAGTTTTGCCCACAGCTTTACTCCGGTCCAGATCAAAAGCAATTTCCCCTTCCTCTGTTCTGCCGTCTTGTTGCAAGCTAAACTTCAGCAAGAGTTTCCGTTCGTAGAAACGAGGAGGTTCAAAACTATACTGCCATCTTATTTCTTTTTTCTTTTCATCATAGAAGCCTTGCCCGCTTTGGCCTCTATATTGCTCAAGCAAGCCTTGCAAGTAAAGACCGTTTAATCCTAAATCAAGATCAGCTAATTGGCCTTGGGTATCTTTTACCGTAAAGTAGGCCAAAAGTTGGGTATCATCAACCATGACCCCGTCCAAGGTGACCCTTACGCCGTTCTTAAAGGTATAGGATTTGCCGATTAGTTGACCTTTACCTAACTCATTAAGCCGCTGTAAGGTGCCGTTCATAACTTGATCATAATTGACTATTTTTTTGCTGAAATAGGCCAAGGTCTCAAAGTTGAAACCGATAATCAAAAATAAAGCCAGGCAGGCAACTAAAGCTCTAACAAGTAACTTTTGCTTTCTCTTCTTTTTGGCTACCGAAAGCTGAAGAGCTGTCCTCAGCCGATTTTCCAGTTCCGGTGGTGTTTGCAGTTGGTCCAAAGCAGCTTTACTTTGACTGAGCAATTGTTCCGTTTTACTCATCTACTTCACCCCCCACTAATTCTTGTAATTTCTTTAGCCCAAGGGAAATACGGGATTTGACCGTCCCCAACGGTATATCTAGAATCTGAGCGATTGTATCATAATCTAAGTCAGCCAGGTACCTGAGTCTAAGCACTTCCTGGTGCTTAGGGTTAAGTTTTCCTAAATATTCTTCTAGCTCTAACCGCCGTTGTTTGTCTTTAAGACAACCGTCATCCGCAATCTCAGGCATTACATCTAAATTAACCACTTTTTTTCTCTTTTTGAGCATTCTTTTACAGCAATTAACCAACACTACTTTACTCCAGCTGTAAAAGGATTCATTCTTTTTAAGTCCTCGTAACTTTTCGTAAACAATGACAATCATATCTTCCAAAGCATCCAAGGCATCTTCCCGGTTGCCCAGGTAAAGATAAGCCAGCCTGTAATATTCATCTTGCTTAGCCATAATCAGTCGGACTAAAGCTTCCTGATCTCCTTGCTTCGCCCTGTCCACAAAATCTAAGAAATCCAAGCTACCACCTCTTTTCACCTATAAGAGTATCATAAAGGTTAAAAGGTTCACTAATTATAAAAAATCATATTTATATTTATTAACAAAGACGGCAAGTCCACCAAACGAACTTGCCGTCTTCTCGCTAAGACTTTAACTTAATTGTTATACTGTTATTCAAAGCTTAAAGCATTCAAAGGTTTTATTTGAAAGCTTTATTAGCCGGGTAAATACCAAAGAACATACCTACGCTTAAAGAGAACAATAGTGCAGCTATCCAAAGCCACAAAATATTACACCGTTTTTCCTCAAATAAGCGTTAATATAAATCTAAAAAAGTAAAAAGCCCTGCATCTTCCGATACAGGGCTAAACTTAACGACTCTATCTGTCTTTTAATTCAACATATTTTTTTCGTCCGCTTACACTCTTATAAGCAGGGCGAATTATTTTTCCACCGCACATTATCTCCTCAATACGATGGGCACACCAACCGGCAATCCTGCCTACGGCAAAAAGCGGGGTATACAGATCAAAGGGGATGCCTAACATTCTGTACACAAAACCGGAATAGAAATCCACATTAGCACAAATGGGTTTATTAGTACCTTTGCTTTCGTTAATAATAGCAGGAGCCAGCTTTTCCACAGCAGCATAGAGATTATACTCTTTAAGCATGCCTTTACTCTTAGCCAGCTCTTTAGCTTTCTCCTTGATAAGCACTGCTCTGGGGTCGGAGATAGTATAAACAGCATGGCCCATACCGTAGATTAGACCTCTTCTGTCAAAAGCGTTTTTTGCCACTATTTTCCGCAGGTAATGGTTTATTTCATCTTCATCTTCCCAATCCCGGACATTTTCTTTGATATCATCAAACATATCTAAAACCTTGGCGTTTGCTCCGCCATGAAGTGGTCCTTTCAAAGAGCCAAGAGCTGCAGAGATTGCCGAATAAATATCAGTCCCGGTAGAAGAAATGACATGGGTTACAAAAGTAGAGTTATTACCGCCCCCGTGTTCCGCGTGTAAAATCAGCATCAAATCGAGGGTTTCAGCTTCCAGCCGAGTATAATTAGTGTCGGGCCTGATCATATGAAGCAAATTTTCGGCTGTGCTCAATTCAGGCTTGGGATAATGGATATAAAGGCTGTCATTTTTAAAATAGTGCATTTTGGCCTGATAAGCATAAGCAGTTAATGTAGGCAATTTGGCAATCAGCTGGATACATTGCTCCACATGGTGTTCTACACTTAAGTCTTCCGGATTGTCATCATAGCTGTAAAAAACTAAAACACCACGAGCCAGCATATTCATAATATCCGTACTGGGGACTTTAAAAATGTTGTCTTCAGCAAAGCTTGGAGGTAACTGACGGTTTTTGCCCAATAGCATCTTAAATTCCTCTAATTCCTGGGCATTAGGCAACTCACCGAACAGCAGCAAATACACACATTCCTCATAGCCAAAGCGCTTATCCTTGTTAATTCCCCCAACTAAATCGTACAAATCAATACCACGATAAAAGAGCCTGCCTTCAACAGGGATTTTATCACCCTCATCAATTATGTAAGAGTGAACATCGCCAATTTCCGTAAGACCTACTAAAACACCTGTTCCGTCCGGATTCCTCAGGCCTCTTTTTACGTTGTATTTATCGTATAACTCTTTGTCAATCACATTATTTTTTTTCAACAATTCACTATACTTTTTCACTAGTGCGTTATTGTTTTTCAAGCCACATTCCCCACTTATCAGGTAAATATATTTAATTTTACATTTAGTTAGTTTTTATGTCAAAACTTATTTTCTCTTATAGTTTAGCTTAATAACCAACCGTTTTAAAAATTTCTTTTTCCAGTACTTCAGCTGTAAAATCGGGATGTCCGGCGTTAATTCTTAACAGCTTTGTGGCCTTGGTATGCTCATCGTTAATCCCGGGTTGAATTGAAAAAATATAGCGATAGCCCGCTTGTTCAGCCAAGTTTAAGATTCGATAATTATACCAGCCATAAGGTATAGAAAACATATCCCTTTCTCCGCCAAGCTCAGCTTCTAAAACTTCCTTCGCTTTGACAAAGTCATCATAGACCCTTACCATGTATTCTTCATCTGTCTCAAAACGCCCCAAATCTTCCCGATAGATAGGCATGGCAAAAACAGGAGCCCTAATTCCCCAAAAATCAACCTGATGGTAGGCGTGAGAGTCATAAGTATGACTGTAAAAGCTCATGCCCTGGCCCTCCATTTCTTTTATCTGCTCCCAGTCCAACTTAGGAATTTCACCGCTTTTATTTCCTACCCGGCCTACGATTATAAAATTAGCCGCCACCATGCCTCTCTTCAGCAATTCCGGATAAGCATAGGTATAGAAACTTTCATAGCCATCATCAAAGGTTATGGCAACTGAGTTTGGCGGAAGGCTGGCCGGGTCCTCATAGAGCATTTTTAGCTGTTCAATAGGGATGACATTAAAACCTCTTTCGGTAAGCATATCTAAATGAGAACTAAAAGTATCCGGTGATATGGTGGAAGAACTTGATGTGTTAGGATCAATATGATGGTAAAGCAAAACTATTACTTTGTTCCGATAATAGATGGGATCTAGCTGTTTTCCTACCGTTATGTCAATAATATTATCCTCTTTATTAAAGCTAACGGTAGCATCCATCATTTCTGCAATCAACCGTAATGGAACCATTAGCTGATTATTGTAATAGCCAGGAGCAACATCTAAGCTGATCAGCTTACCATTCAGGTAACAATCTGGACTTCCTGGTTGGAGAATTAACTCTTTTCCGTCTCCGCTGACGGCAACCTTAGTCTCACTTTGGTCTAAGCTGAACTTAAATCCAAAGACCTCACTGATTGTCCTTAAGGACACCATGCACCTACCTTCCTTGTCAATATACGGTTTTATTTCACTAAAAATCGGATTTTTATTAACATAAATAACTGGAGGAGTTTTAGAATAAGCTTTATGATCTGATATCTGTAAGGTTAGAATAAATATTAAGAATAATGTAAGGATCTCCAGCAGTCGTTTTCTCAATAAAACACGCCCCTCTGGTATTTTCTGTAATATTTTACACTTTACCTAAATTTCTGTCAAAGGTGCCATCAAAGTCATCTATCCAATTCTTGCAAGATCTCCCGGCAATCATCAACTTCATCTTTTGGCACTAATATTTCTACTTCATTCTGGATTGCTTGAAAACTGCTAAAACTACCCCAGCCAAACAGATCAGCAGTGTGATCTCCCTTGACAAAATAAGTAATTCCCGCGCTTTCTAACAGGGTCTTGGCGATGAGGACTTTCACCGGATCGTTGGTTACATAGACGACCTCCAATTCTTTTTGAGAACCTGAATCTGACATTTTAAAAGTTACCTTCTTTCTCAAGCCAGTTTACACCTACGGTTTATTATTTCTCACAAAAAGCATTAAAACCGACAACTGTTAAACCAAGGCTAAAATCCAGGCTCATTTTCTCTTAAACAGGATACAAAACGTTTTAAATTCAGCAAACTTATTAACCATTTACTATTAAAAAGTAGGACAACGAAAGCCCTCTTTTACTTCCAATTATCCAATCGCCGTTGTTTGCTGAGCCAACTCTCCAGTCTTGATGATTTTTGCCATACTTGCTACTTTTTCACCAATCAGCCTGGCATTTTTAAGACCAAATAAATCTTCCTGGGCGCCTTGGGCTTTCCTGTCCTGACTCCATACGGCTGCTCCGCCATAACAACCCAGTCCTCCGTTTACTACCGTTATGCCATGAGTATGATAAAAGCCCATGATACAGTTAATCGTACATTCCTGCCCACCGTTTCTGGTTCCACCAACAGCAATTGCTCCTCCTACCTTTTTGCTAAAATAGCTGGGATTTTCCCTTAGAATGGTGTATGTTCCCCTAAAGCGATTAAAAAAGGTGGCCAGTTGACCGGTTACCCCCATTTCGTAGACCGGGGAAGCAATGATATAGCCATCAGCATTATAAAACCTGTCATATAATTCGTCCATATCATCATGATGTAAAGTACACCGGTTGGAGTTTTCTCTCACGCATTTATCACAATGAATGCAAAAGTTGATCTTTTTACCGCGTAAAGTAATAAGGTCAGTTTCTACCCCTTCAACACCTGCAGCCGCCTCTAAGGCCTGTTTTAATACGTATTCGGTAGCTGCATTCCGCGGACTGCCGCAAACTCCTAAAATTTTAACCATCTTCTCCACCTCTTTTTTATATAGTTATTAGAACAACACCTAAAACAACTTAAAGTAATAAGTTGTAAATACTACAAATCCCAGCTTAAAAAATATGGCTTAAAGGCATGAGGCATATTCCAGCGAAAGTGGAAAACAGAGCTAAATTGTTATAACCATATTGTCTGGAAGAAGGTATTAATTCTTCCAAGCTAATGTAAATCATAATCCCTGCCACAAGGGCAAAAATTGCCCCCAGCACAAGGTCGTTAATAAAAGGCCTTAAGATCAAAAATGCCAGTAATGCACCAAAAGGTTCTGCCATTCCAGATAAGAAAGTATATTTAAAGGCTCTTCTCACACTGTCTGTTGCATAATAAATCGGCAGAGCAACTGAGATCCCTTCCGGTACATTGTGCAAAGTGATGGCAACAGCAATGGAAATACCTAAGGACTGATCGTTAAGACCTGCCATGAAGGTTGCGATTCCTTCCGGAAAGTTATGTAAGGTGATAGCCAGCATGGACACAAAACCTACTTTGAAAAGGTTCGGGTGAGGCTTGTCATGGGTTTTCACGTTAAATTCTTCGTGAGGAGTAAAACGGTCTAAACTTACGGCAACCAAAATTCCGACTATTAAAAAGCTTACAGTTAATACAACTCCCAAGCTATTTCCTCCGTAAGCAATCAACAGGTTTTGAGCTTGGGGTAATAAATCGGAAAAAGACACAGAGATCATAACTCCTGCTGCAAAGCCTAGAGAAGCAGCCAGGGTTTTTTCACTTTTCCCCTTAGTGATAAAGATGATGAGCAAGCCGAGCAAAGTTGACATTCCGGCTAAAGTAGACATCAAAAGGGCTATCAAAGCTTGATTGGTATTCATAGCATTCTCCTTACCTGAATTGTTAGTATTAGATGATTATTTGGCTAATGAATTCTACACATTCAGGCTATTACCTTTTTCCAGGGAGGTAAAATGGGATGAATTAGTTACCTTTTGCCGGCCACCGTCTGGAAAACCGCTGGAATGGTTTACAATGGTTTCCAAATATGTTAACATACCCATGAGGGCGCATCGCTTTTTTGCGAGGTGTCCCCTTATTTTTTAACGATATTTATGGTTTAAAGTCTTGCTGAAAAAGATTTTTACTACCAATTTAGAAAGGAGGGAAAAAAATGGCTGTCCAATATAAGCTTTCAAAGCCGGTATTTGAAAACCTAGTAGCTCATCTTGTTAAAATAGAAGATGAAAAGGATCATCTTATTGAGGAACTGTTTCCTGAGATCACAAAAGAAAGAGAACAGTTTGTCAAATTTCTTGAACAATATATAGCAAAAATAAACCATTTAATTACAAACTCGGTAACCTCTGAAACTGACAAAGGTTTCCCTTTTGTGACCATAGGAAGCAAGGTAAAAATCAAAGATCTGGAGTCAGGTGAAGAAGAAAGTTTGCAACTGTTAAGCCCGATTCAAATTGCCTTGGAAGATAACGCTATCTCTTACCTGTCTCCCGTAGGCAAGGCTTTACTATTTAAAAAAGTTGGTGACATAGTGGAAGTAACAGCCCCGGGGGGAAAGTTTAAATATCAAGTACAAGCTATAGAATTTCCCTAGTTGGCTAAATAGTTTTTTACGAGAAAGGTTTCAAGAAGTATTCTCGAAACCTTTTCTCGTCACCAATAAGACTAGAATTTCCTTCCCTAACCATTTTAGTTCTTCACTTAACCGGCTAATGCTTCTTAGCCGCTTCTATAAGTCCGTCTGTTTATAGTTCTTCTTTGATCAAAACAACAATAAATTTTTCAGAAGTTGTGGCCACTATTTTTTCATGATTTCCCCACACTTATCTAATTCAAAGGCAAATCATCTTGGATTAGAATTTGCAAAGGTTTTCAATGGCCAACAGTGTATTCTGCATTCCTTTTTAAAATCCTGCCGGCTTTTAAAAAGTCAATTCTCTTAGCACTAATTTTTAGTTAATAAATAATTTAATAGAATTAATTTTAGTTGTAAATGAAAACCCTTGCAGGTTCTGTTATAATTATTTAAAACTTGGCAATAGAGGTGCTAAATGGATATTAAAAAGATTGCCCAAAAAGCCGGGGTCTCTATCTCGACGGTCTCGCGCGCAATTAACAGACCCCACCTGGTTAACGAGCAGACCCGCAAAAAAATCCTGGCCATTGTCAATGAATATGGCTACGTGCCCAATCCTTATGCGAGAGGCTTACTAACCGGTAAAACTTCTACCATAGCTTTAATTGTACCTACCCTAAAAAACCCTATTTTTGGCCAAACTGCCGAAGGAGCTGAAGGTTTTCTTTCTGCTCATGGCTATACCTTAATCACTTACAGCTCCCAAGCCAGCATGGAAAGGTATCAAACCATTGTCAAAAACATCCGGGGCCGGAAAGTTGATGGTATTATTCTGGCAGGTTCAGGCATTTTTCAGACGGGCTACCAGGAACCCTTGGAAGATATTCACGTTCCTATTGTAGCCATCGAATATTTACCAGGTAACCCAACCATGAGCTGTATTTATGTTGATGATGTAACAGGGGTGCGCATGGCCTTAGAACATCTCCTCTTTCTCAAGCACCGGCGAATTGCTTTGATTGCCGGAAACCAGGGCATGATTATAACCGACCGTAGATTGGAGGCAGCTTGCAGAACCCTCAAGTTCTATAACATTGAATTAAAGGAAGGATACCTGGTAAACGGCTTATATGCCCATATGGAAAGCGGCTATGAAGCTATGAAAAAGCTGTTGAGAGTTACGCCTCCACCTACGGCGGTTTTTGCTTTTAACGATATGCTGGCCATTGGAGCTATCAAATGTATCGAAGATAACGGATTTAACGTTCCCCATGACATAAGTGTAATCGGCTTTGATAATATTCCTATAGGTGAATACATTTATCCAGGCTTGACGACGGTCAGCCAACCTTCCCTGGAAATAGCGGAAAAAGCCGCCAAAATGCTGCTGGAGTTAATTGCTAAACCGACCTTACCAGCACGGAAAGTACTCCTGCCTTGTGAACTGGTGGTACGAGGATCAACGGCTGAAAACAAAGAACAAGTTAATTAATTGGCATTTAACTAACTTGTCTGAGATTATCCCACAACAAATATGTGCTTTTGTTTGTACCCGTTTCTTAGCTCAACGGGTATTATTTTATTTTTGCCTCCAGGGAGTGCTCGGAAATTTTTTTGAAAGTGTACCCCTTTCTTCTAAGCTCCGGAATAATCAGCTCTAAGACATCCGGCACCCACTCAACATGGTCATGAAATACTACAACAGCGTCAGGCCTAAGCTGGCTTAAGGTTCTGGCCGCTATACTCTCAGCATCAGGTCCCTCCCAGTCTCTGACGCTATAACTCCAAAGCACAATAGTATAGCCTAAATTAATTAATGCTTTCTCCACCCCTTTGTTCAGTTTTCCTGCCGGTGGCCTGATTAGCTTAGTTTTTAGGTCCAGCTTTTCCGCAAGTATCTTTTCGGTTTTATATACTTCCTCCAAACATAATTCCAAAGGAATGCTGTCAAAATTCGGATGATTGTAGGAATGATTACCAATATCGTGGCCTGCCTGCAAAACACGTCTGGCACATTCTGCATTGTTTTCCAGTCTTTTTCCTTCCATGAAAAAAGTAGCTTTCACATCGTATTTTGCCAAGATATCTAAAATACGATCTGTTCCAGGCGGATTAGGGGCACCGTCAAAGGTTAAATAAAAAGCTTTGCTCATCAGCTTTCCTCCTATGAGCTTAGATAAGATTTGCCCACCAAGGCGGGCTTTCTACTTTTCCAACCACGCCGGCCAAAGTCGACATAACCATTAGATACGGTATCATCAGTATAACTTGATAATCGCAGCTCAAGCTATCCAACCCCGGCCTTCTACCATATTTTTTTCCATTTTCGTCCACTTCCGCAATGCTCACCCTTAGCTTTACTCTAACGATGTCGGAATTTGTAGATTTTATCTTCAACTCTTGCCGGTCTCGCAGACCTACCAATTGGCCTGGGTCAATAGTACCCATAAAGTTACTCAAGCCTGCTTTAAGAAGTTTAGCGGTAACTGCAACCCGCCGGCCAATTACCCTAGCTGTACTTAGGCCCAGCTCATCACTTCTAGCTCCTTCTTCTTTTTTATCATTTGACCATACAGAGCCACCGTTATAGGCAAAAATCCCGCCGCTTACCACGACCATACCGTTGCAAAAGAAAAAATTGTTGATTGACTCCAGGGTGGTTTCTTGCCCTCCATGCCGGGTCCCGCCTACCGCCAAGGCCCCGCCTACTTTCGTAGCCCAATGCCCTTTGCTTATGTACCGGCCTAAAGGCCTAAAACGGTTCAGAAAAGCTTGCATTAGTGCAGTCGGGCTCATCTGGTAAACTGGCGAGCCAAAGATAAAACCGTCGGCCTGTAACAATTTTGCATACAGGGGATACATATCATCTTTAAAGGCGGGACAGTGATCTGCCTGTTCTTTTATACAGCGATCACAATGAATGCAGTGATGAATTTCCTTACCTCTCAAATCGATAAATTCGGTTTCAACACCTGGTATTTCGCCTGCAGCACGCAAAGCCTCCTGTACAACAAACTGAGTTGCTGCCTTTCTTGGGCTTCCGCTTATTCCCAATATTTTTACCTGCAATAACCCCACCCCTTATTAAATTACTGAACTTTGTTGGCGTAACATGCATACCCGCATGATTTGCTGATTGAAATAGTTAACTGAGCCGAAGATCATTTCATTAAAAAATTGTGGGCAGTTCTTTTTCAAGCCATAGTTAGGCTTTCAACTGAAACTTAGAGCTTTCTGTTCACTTCTTTCTTGCAACGTTCAGTTTTAAAAGACTTTATAATTTTGAATATATTGAAAAGAGTAAAAAGTTTAGGGCGGTTTTGTTAGATGTCTTGTTTAAACCTTGTAGTTAGAATTTATCATAACATTTTCTGGAAACAAATACCTTTTTAGAAATTTTGGTTTCGATAATCATAGCTGGACTAGCTTCAAAATATATAAAAATGCTAATCTGGAAATCTCCTAAGCTGGTTTTTGCTAAATGTCCATTCAGGGGTGACGAGTGTTTCCCCAAAATTAAGTGAATACCAAGGATTACCATCCGGGTTATCCGGGTTTTTCAGTATATGAATTTCCTGAGCAGGCATGTAACTTTGCGCCAAAAGAAAAATCTTTTCTCCTGTTGCTTGATTTTCCGCCATATCCAACACTATTGCACAATGACCGGGGCTTCCACCCTCCAGGAAAACATCACCGCTTTTCATCGCTTCAATAGGTACCTGTTTTAACTCCTGAGCTAAAGATAAAGTACCGGCATAGGCAAAGACTATGTCCAAGTACTTGCGAAAACTATCGTAGTCGTAAGAGCCGGTCGTCTGTTTAACCCAATAGGCCTCATTGCCTTCAATTTTAATTCTGTTACCTTCCGCCCATTTGCTGTATTCAGCTTTAAAGCCGTTGGTAAAATTAAAATGGATTTTTTCATAAAGTCCCTGGGAATATAGGTATTCTGCTCTCAGCCTGATAACAGCGTCAGCACATTGCTGCAAATCCCGGTTACCAATATCGAGGTCGACCACCGCTGTATGAACATCTCTTGCTTTATACTGGCCGTTATAAAGCCTTACTTTTGAACCATGGGGTTTAAGGGGCAAATTTCTTAAATATTCTTCGAAAGAATCAGCCGGATATTCAATTCTGGCAAAACCTTCGGGGACCATAATCCGCTCCCCCACAGTCAAGCCGTCTTCCTTAATCAGCTTTTCTTCCTTAAATTCTCGCCCATTATTAACCTTTTCAAGGTTATCCTGGTTATCATGGCCGGGAAGATACAGAATTACCAAGCAGACTAATAGTAAGAAAAATACAAGCCTATTAAAATTTTTCAATATCAACACCCCCTTTGTTTACTGGCCGTATTTAAAGTACCGCCCAACTTGGTAAGAAAAATCACCGACTGCAAACGATTACAAAAGCTTAAGCGCATTGTTCTTAACTGATTTCCACTTTAAAGATTAATTACCTTCTCATTTAATGTTATGGTACAATTAGTTTGGTATATTATGAAAACGCATACATGATATGTTAGAGGTGAAAATATGCCTATTAATATGAAATCAATTGCTGCCAAAGCAGGTGTTTCAGTTGCCACTGTTTCCAGGGCCCTTAACCGTCCGGAAATGGTTCACCCTGCAACACGTGAAAAAATCTTAGCCATCGTTGAAGATTTAGGCTATGCTCCCAATCCATTCGCCCAAGGTCTGTCTACAGGCAAAACCAGGTTAATCGCTTTAATCGTACCAACCTTGAATAACTCCTTTTTTGGTCAGCTGGCCGACGGCTGCCAAAGCTTTTTAACCCCGGAAGGCTATAATCTGATTATATACAGTTTTGAAGAATATGGACAAAAAGAGTCAGACCTAATCCAGGAAATAGATCAACGTCTCGTAGAAGGACTTATTCTATCCGGTTCCGGCTTTTACCTGGATACATATCAGGACATTTTGCAGAAGATAAAAGTTCCGGTAGTCTTAGTTGAAAACTTGCCTGAAGCTACTGATATCAGTTCCGTCTACATCGACGATACGGCAGGAATGGCTATGGCCGCTCAGTATTTAATTAATCAGGGTCACAAGCAGATCGGAATTATAGCCGGGCCTGAAAAAATGCTGACTACTGACCGGCGAATTAACGCAGTGAGAAAGGTCTTTAAAGACTATCAGATAAATCTAAACGACAGACACATTGTGTATGGGGAATATGCTTCCTTGGCATCAGGAGCAGAATCCCTGCAAAGACTAATGAAGAGCAAACGACCGCCGACAGCTATCTTAGCTTTCAATGACATTCTGGCCATCGGAGCTTTAAAAGCAGCTATTCAATTAGGCCTTCGAATCCCCGAAGACTTAGCTGTAATCGGCTTCGATGACATTCCTATGGCTGCTTATTATTCACCGGCTTTAAGCACTATCCATTCCCCTAGCTTAGAACTTGGCAAACATGCAGCACGTCTGTTGCTGGAAAAACTTCATGATTCCAGTGCACCGATTAAAAAAGTCCTGCTGCCTGTAGAATTAATCTTACGGGAAACTACCTAACAGGCAACGGAATTTTACCTTGACATGATTATAATTTTTAATTTGCTTTGAAGGACTTCTTATAAAGATGTAGAATTTTATATCGTAAAATGTAAACGATTACATTCAAATGGGGGTGTTACAAATGGGTAAACAAAAAAGATTGCAACACATCTTCCGTAAAGACGGTAAAACTACCATAGTTGCCATGGACCATGGCAGTGACTCGGGGCCGGTAGCCGGTTTGGAAAATCCCGCTAAAACCATTGAAGCCGTAATCGAGGGTGAAGCCGACGCCATCCTTACGACTTTAGGAATTGCTAAAAAGTTTGGAGCCCTTATCGGTTCAACTGGCCTTATTGTTAGACTAGATTTCCCGGGCACGATTTTAGGCAGTGGCGGACACGACGCCAAACATGATTGTGAGCTTTTAGCCAGTGTGGAAGAAGCGGTCCGGGTAGGAGCCGATGCTGTAATCATCACAGCCGGTCCCGGTGCCGGTGTCGAGCGCAAGACTATGGCTAACTTGGCCAAAGTGGCTGAAGATTGCACCAAATACGGTATGCCACTTGTCGGCGAAATGTATCCGGGTGGATTTAACCCTGCTCCGGAAATGGTCAATATTGATAACTTAGCTCTCGCTGCCAGGATGGGTGCCGAATGGGGCGCAGATCTGCTAAAAATGCCTTACCGTCCTGGTTTTGAAAAAGTTGTCAATGGCACTTATGTACCAATTGTAGTCCTAGGTGGAGCAAAGACCAATAATCAAAAAGAGTTTTTTACCAATATTTACGATGCCATGCAAGCCGGGGCCAAAGGTGTGGCAATCGGCAGAAATATCTGGGGCAGTCCAGACCCTGCTAAAGTTGTACGTTGCTTAAATGCTCTTGTCCACGCCAATGTTGACGTTGATACCGCCATGGAATTCCTAAAATAAGACTTTTCAGAAGAGTCGGGCTAGCGCTTTTTAACTTAATTTTAAGACTTCATTTAGCTGCTGGCAAAAGCCTAAATCTAGTAGTTTGTTCAAAAATTAATAAAAATGTTTCGTTTGTAGGAGGTAAAAAAATGTCCAAGACATACAAAGCGGCTATCATGACAGCTCCGAGAACTATTGAAATCCAGGAAATGCCCCTGCCGGAACCGGGCATTGGACAGGTTTTAATCAAAGTTAAAGCAGTAGGTATCTGTACCTGGGAACAACGGGCTTACATCAAGGAAAAGCCTGAAGCTTTCCCCTTTTGGGGCGGCCATGAAATTGCCGGTATTGTGGAAAAGATTGGCCCCGGCGTAAAAAATGATCTAAAAGTCGGTGACCATGTTGCCGTAGCCAGCTTAACTCGTTGCGGAGAATGCTACTTCTGCCGGAAAGGTATGGATAACCAGTGTCTCTACGCTGAAGAACCCGTCGAAGCAGGGCTTATCACCGGTCCTCGCGGTTTCAGCGAATACATCTTAGTTCGTGGTTATGAATGCTATAAGGTGAATCCAGAGCTTCCTTTTGTTGAAGCTGCTGTTTCCGAGCCTGTTGCCTGCTGCACCCGTAGCATAAGACAATGTGAGGTCGCTTTCGGTGATACCGTAGTTGTGCAAGGCGCCGGAATCATGGGCCTAATTCACGCAAAATTATGTAAACTTCGTGGCGCTAAGGTTGTAGTTTCAGAACCGGACGCAGGACGTCGGGAAATGGCCCTCAAGGCCGGTGCCGATTATGTTGTAGATCCACTGAAAGAAAATTTAGGCCAATTTGTACGCAAAAATGTTAACCCCTACGGGGCTGAAGTTGTGATCTTTACAGCCGGCGGGCAGGCTGCTTTCCAACAAGCCGTTGAAGCTGTTGCGGTCGGAGGCCGAGTAATGCTCTACGGGTCTATGCATCCTTCAGGTACCGTAACTATTGATGCCAACGACATTCACTACCGTGAATACCGCTTACTGGGCAGTTCTAAACACGATAAAGAAAGTTTCCGGGAAGCTACCTCCCTTCTTTCTTCCGGCGCAATTGACATTAAAGATTTAATTAGTGCTGTAGTTCCCTTCGAAAAAATCAAAGAAGGCTTTGAATTAGCTTTAGCCGGCGGGCAGTATCGGGTAGTATTAAGCGTAAATGACTAAGGGGGAATGTGCCAGTGGGTACCGCTTATCTCCTAGGATTGGATATAGGCACAAGTGGTTGCAAGGGCGTCTTAGTTGACCTTGACGGAAATGTCAAAGCCAGCCTGACCACTAAACACAGTATCAGTCAACCCCAACCCGGTTGGGCTGAACATGATCCGGAAAAAAACTGGTGGGAAGAAATAATCACCATTATTAAGCACTGCCTTACTGCCAGTGGTATCAATTCCAAGAATATTGCAGCCATTTCTGCCGGTGGACTTGTCCCCTGCCTTTGTCCCATAGACGAAGAAGGCAAACCGGTTCGACCTGCAATCCTGTACCGGGACAATCGAGCAGTTGTGGAAGTCCAGGAATTAAGCGAGGAATTTAACCTCCGGCTGGGTACGGCAGATGTAACCCCTAAATTATACTGGCTTAAGAAGTATGAACCGGAAAATTACAGCAAAATTAAAGTGGTTTTAAACCCTCATTCCTATATTGTCTACAAGTTAACCGGTCGTTTTAACTCCGATTGTGATATTGCCAACATCTTTGGCGGAGTTTTTGACCTGGAAAAAGTGGATTGGGATTATGATCTATTTCAAAGGATGGGGCTGAATCCTGAAATACTCCCTCCAATTTTCCGTCCTACCGATATAGTAGGCACTGTAACTGATGAAGCAGCCAAAATAACCGGCCTGGCTCCCGGCACACCTGTAATTGCCGGAAACGGAGATTCTTTTATGTCCCTTTTGGGAGCTGGCGTGGTCGATCCGGGAGATGCCATGCTCTATTTTGGTACGGCTGGTACAATGCTGGTCTGTGAAGACAGCCTGGTCAAATCAGCATCCGGTCAGGCAATTCGCAAAGGCAGCGTAGAGTTTCTGGCTAATATTTTAACCGGTGGAGAGCTCACCCGCTGGTTTAGAGAACAGTTACAACTCGGTGAAAATATACCGGATTACTCTGGCCTGGAAGCTCTGGCTGCCCAAATTGCACCCGGCTCTGAAGGGCTGATAATAATCCCTCATCTAATGGGGGAAAGAACTCCGGAAAACAATCCTTTGGCTAAAGGCGTTATTCTGGGCCTGACTACCGCCCATACAGGAGCTCATATCTACCGGGCCTTAATGGAGTCCTTTGGTTACGCCTTACTCCATAGCCTTGAACAAACTGAAGCAAAAGTTAAACGGGTCGTAGCAACAGGGGGCGGTGCCAAGAGCCGTCTGTGGAGACAAATCGTAACTGACATCACAGGTTTGCCCTTAGAATATGTTTCGAAAAGTGACGCTGCCTTAGGTAATGCCTTTTTTGCAGGATACTCCTTAGGATTATTTGCCGATTTTGCACCTATGAAAAATAAATGGCTTAAGGTGGATGAAGTAACGCAAGTTAACCCTGAAGCTCATAAAGTTTACAACAAATATTTTAGCCTCTACAAAGAAATCAGCAGCATCCTCAAGCCTGCTTTTGTCTCCCTGGCCGAGATTTATTCCAGTACTTGGGGAGGAGGAATTTAAAATGAAAATTGCCGCCTTTATCGGTAGTGCTAATAAAAACGGCAACACAGCCAAAACCGTTAAACAGATTTTAGCCGGTGCCGCAAGTCAGGGCGCCAGTTCAGAAATCTTTTACTTGTGCGATTACCTGATTAAGCCTTGTACAGGCTGCCGTTACTGTGAGAAAAAAAATGTTTGTAAGATAACTGATGACGATGTCCCAATTCTCCATAAAGCAATTATGGAAAGTGACGCTTTCATCTTAGGTACCCCAACCTATTACGGAGATGTTACCGGCCAGTTTAAACAGTTCGTTGATCGTTGCTACCCTTTCTGTAAACCTGAAAAACACGAAGGTCAAAAAATGACCTTCGGCTCTATCCTCCCCAAAAGAAAACCGGGTATCTTGGTGGCAATCAGCGGTAGCCATGGACCTGAAGTTTTCGCCAGCCATATCAAAGTTGCCGGTCACTGCTTTAATGATATTAACGTGGAGCACTGGCGTAACATTTTAGTTCCATATACAACCTGGACCCCTGTTTCCCCTGAACATCCTATTATGGAAGATGCTTTTCAGACAGGTGTGGAATTAGTTAAAACTTTTGGTAAAAATTCAGATCAATAATTATGGCTAGTTCCAATCGACCAACTCATTTCCTTAAGTGTTCTTTAGCACTCTGCTGGAGAACAAAGTCAGAACCGGCAGTTGGAAAATCATACCAGATTTAAACTTGGCGATACTACAGGGCTTAACTTAGAAATGATAAGAAATTATTTTACTTATTTTAAGAACGGGGTGAAAAGATGAAAGCGATTAGAAAATACGGAGAAGGTATGAGAGAATGGCAGTTGGCAGATGCACCGGAGCCCATTCCCGGTCCGGGAGAAGTAAAAATCAAGGTAGCCTATACCGGAATTTGCGGAAGCGATTTACATATGTACCTGGGAAATCCTGAAGGTCCGCCGGATTTAATACCCGGCCATGAGTTTAGCGGAACGGTGGTAGAAGTAGGGCCAGGAGTAACTGAAGTAAAAGCCGGCGATAGGGTTACGGCTGAGCATACTTTGGAAGTTTGCGGTATCTGTCAACATTGCCGGGAGGGTAATTACCAAAGGTGTTCTAAACGTATTTCTTTAGGTTTTAACAAACATGGCTCTTTTGCCGAATACGTCATAGCGACAGCCAAATACGTTCACATCCTACCTGAAAATATCTCTTTGGAGGAAGGAGCTTTAAGTGAACCACTGGCCTGTGCTTTGCACGCTGTAGAGCTGATTGAACCTGTACCGGGAGATAAAACCTTAGTAATCGGTCCTGGCCCTATTGGCTTGCTAACCGCCCTCTGCTTGCGAGCCTACAATTGCCAGGTGGACATTGTCGGTACTGAACAAGATAAGATTCGCCTGGAGAAAGCTAAAGAGCTTGGCCTTCACGTAGTCTCTTCCCCTGACGATTCCTCTTACGATGTGGTAGCAGAATGTTCCGGCAGCCAAGGCGGAGTAGCTTCAGCTCTGCAAGCTGTACGCAAGGGCGGTAAGGTTATTCAGGTGGGAATTTGCACCAAGCCAATTATGGTTGACTATGACAAATTGATATTTAAAGAACTTATTGTCAAAGGTACCTTCTGCCACCATTACCCTACCTGGGAGAAAGCTCTGAAGTTTGAGGAATTGGGCATTTTAAATGTTAAAGCTCTAATTTCCGAGATCTATCCCCTTGAAGAATGGGAAAAAGCCATGGATAAACTGATCAAGAAAGAAGGTCTGAAAATCTTATTAAAGCTCTAGGAGGTGAAACAAGTGCAAACACGTCAGATAATCTTTAACGGTGTGAACAAATGGGAGATGCGCACCATCGAGCTACCTCTCCTGAAAGAAAACGAAGTACTAGTTAAAGTTGAGGCCTGCGGTCTATGTACTTGGGAAAGAGATATTCTTTCAGGAAGAGAAACGGCCAACTTTCCCTTTACCGGTGGCCACGAAATCGCAGCAACCGTTTTGGAAAAAGGAAAAAGTATAAGCCCGGATCTAAAAATCGGTGCCAAAGTAGCGGTCGTTAAATGGGCAAGATGTAACAACTGTTATGAATGCCGCCGTGGTTTTGATAATCACTGCCGGGAGGCTTTAGCTGCCCCTCCGCCTGGCCAAGCCTGGGGGCCCGGTGGTTTTAGTGAATACCTGATTGCCAAAAGCTATGAAGTGTTCCCTCTCCCCGGGAACAATCCAGTTCACTACGCTGCCCTAACCGAACCTGTGGCTTGCGTAACCAGAAGCATTCGGAGAGTTGACTTAGTGGCAGGAGATACGGCCGTAGTCATCGGCGCAGGTTTTATGGGACTGTTATTTCTGAAGCTACTAAAACTGCGCGGCATAAAGGTAGCGGTAGTGCAACGGAGTAGCAAAAGAAGAGAGCTAGCCAGACAGATGGGCGCTGATCTGGTCGTTGACCCTGTCTCCCAGAATTGGATTGAAGTAATTAAAGACTTTACGGAAGGCCGGGGCGCCCAATGCATCTTCTACACTGCCGGCGGACCGGAAGTGCTTAACCAGTGCTTAAAAGCAGCGGCCATCGGCGGTTATGTAAGCATTTATGCCCCTCTTTTTGCAACTGCTTGCCTGTATGTGGATGAAATTCACTTTAAAGAGTTAGTAGTCTTAGGCAGTATTAGACATGATAAAGAAAGCGTGCGGGAAGCGACCGGTATTATTGGAGACGGTTTGATTAAGCTGGATGATTTAAATTTAGAGTTCTGCTCTTTTACCGATTTTGCTCAAGCATTGGAAAAAGCTGATAATAACCGGGATATTCACCGAGTCCTCCTGAGCTGGGATAAATAAGAAAAAGGGCTTAAACAAAATATAAAGTGCACCTCAACGCAGCTAAACATTAAGCTGGCAGGTGCACTTCTTAATTTTTTAAATAGACTATGCAAAAACAGAACAGCTGTTACCGACTCTCATCTTATTACTACCCGTGTAAGTCTCATAGGAATTGCCAACCTTTATAGCCGGATAAGCTAAGCCAGCTCGCACGGCCTGAATAAAACTGGCTTCGTCCCTTACCCAGTTTGGTAGCCAGGTAGCAAACTTTCCAACCTGCTCAAGGCGGTGGGCGTCACTTCCTCCTAGAGCCGGAACGCCTAATTCTCTGGCCAGCTCATAAGCCTGCAGGTTATATTGTTCAGGAGTGCTGCCGTTAAAGGTCTCAATACCCCACACTAAATCTAATTCCCTGATATAATCGCCCATGCCCCGGTTATTTTTGCGATAGGGATGGGCACAAATGGCCACCCCGCCTGCCGCCTTGACTTGCGCAATTAATTCAGTAGCATGTAGTTTTTCTTTGGGCAGCTCTTTTAAACCAAAAACCGTCATATCCCCTTCAAAAGTTAAAATTTCTGCCCCCGTTATGATCAAAAAGTTTAACTTTCGACTTAATTCATCAGCTTCTTCTTTTATTTCATTACTTTCATGGTCAGTAATACATACTCCATTTAATCCTAAGAACCTAGCTCGCTCAACAATTTCCTCCAGAGAGATGAAGCTGTCGCCGGAATATTTTTTTTCATGCAAATGGGTATCTATGAACATACTGTCACCTTCTGTCAGATTATATCCCCATTATACATGCCAACCGGCTTGTATTTGAAATCAAAGTTTTTTATGACCGGATAGGCTGCGATAAATTTTTTCTATCTTATTAAAGATGGCTTCCCAGGAATAGTTATACACCATTTGCTGCCAGCCCTGGAGGGGAATTGTATGACTATTCTGCACCTGTTTTATTTGGTAGATAATTTCTTCCCTTAACCTGGATTCATAGGCAGGCAGATCCTGAGGATCTGGTTCATCTATGCCTCTAAGCCTTGGCATTTTTACAAAGCGTACCAGATCGCTTTTCTCAAGTTCAGGGCTTATCCATTCCCGTAAGACCGGCAGGTCATTGACAACTAATCTTAAACCGGAAGCCAAAGCTTCCACTGTTACTAAAGAAAATCCTTCATAAAAAGAGGGCAGGATAAAAATATGGGACTCACGCATCAAATTGCTTAAAGCAGTTTGGGATACCAGCCCAACATAAATTATATTTCTTACCTCTTTAATCAGCTCCATTATCTCTTTATACTCTGCTCCAAAACCTGAACCGGCCAAAATCAATTCAACCTTTTCCTTAGAAAAGGGAAGTTGCCGGAAAGCCCGCACTAAAGATAATACCCCTTTAGCTCGACTGATTTTGCCCGCGTATAAAAGCTTAATCTTATCATCCGCCGGTCTTTTTTGGGGAGGAAAGAATTTTTCGTTGGCAAATCCGCCACCTACTACGGTAATTTTATTTCCGGCTATCCCGTAGAGTTCCTGAATAGTATTTTTCTGAGCTGAGCTTAAAGCCGCAACAGCATCAAGCTGCTTACAACCTTTTACAACGTACTCCTTAAATTGCCCGGCATTAACTAATTGCCTAAACTCAGTACTGTGGCAGATACCTATAACCGGTGTTTGGGCAAAAACCTTTTTGGCTAAAACGGCTAAGAGCCATAAATGATGAACGATAACCAGATCCGGTTCAAAGGAAGCTGCTTTATGTAAAGCAGCTGTAAAAGCCTTCTGCCAGAGAGAAAACATATCTTCGGTCAGCTCAGAATACTTAGTGCTTGGGTAGGGCATGACGTCACTCATTCCCGGTACCGGAAAAGGCAATTCAGACGTATTAAAAAAGACAGGATAAAAGAGAATGTCCTCAGGAAATGAGTTTACATACTGCCGGTCATTAACATCTATGCCGGCAATCACACACTGAGGGTACTCTTTACTCCCGGCTACTTTGACAAGGTTCTGTAAATAGACACCGCTTCCGGTTTCTCCGGGTTTTTGAGCGAGCAAATGTAAGATTTTCATCCCTATCTCCTTCACTTTTTACCTACCGCAGCAAGACACCTTCCTGCTTTCCCTTTTAAACCAGTAACATTTTGATTACTGTTAAACAAAACCCTTAACACCGCGTAAGATATGGTGTGACCATTTAAGTTTAAGGAGTGAAAAGTATGTCTTGCGCTGCTTATGCAGAAATCTTTGGGGGGCCGTTGGCTCCCGAACTGCGGGGAATAGTCAGGTTTTTACCTGCTGCTGGCGGTACTTGGGTAGATGCAGAAATCTGGGGCTTGCCACCCTATCAGGCTGCCCAAGGTACGGAAGGACCCATCGGTCCTTATGGCTTTCATATTCATGAGTACGGCAACTGCCAAGTAACTAATCCTGCTGATCCATTTCAAGCTGCCGGCGGACACTGGAACCCTTACAGCCAACCCCATGGCAATCACGCCGGAGACTTTCCGGTTCTCTTTTCCAACAACGGTTACGCTCATCTTGCCTTCTTTACTGACAAATTTGCTCCTTCTGAAGTAGTCGGTAAAGCCGTAATTATCCACCAGAATCCTGATGATTACCGGAGTCAGCCGGCCGGCAACGCCGGCAAGCGTCTTGCTTGTGGGATAATTGTCCAAGGCTGGGCTTAGATTTCCACACTTTCTCCCGGGGCTAGAGCTAAAGCCTTTAGCCCTTTTTCCTCAACAACTTTTACAAATTGCTTTGCATCCTGTCTGATGACCGGGAAAGTATTGTAATGCATTGGTATGACCAGTTTGGGATTTAGCATCAAAACTGCCTCCAAAGCTTCTTCCGGATCCATCGTAAAGTTTCCTCCAATAGGAAGTAAAGCACAATCTAAAGGATTCATGCGGCCGATTAAAGTCATATCACCGAAAATTCCCGTATCCCCGGCATGGTAGATACATTTGCCTCCTAGGTAGATTACATACCCACAAGGAGTACCCGTGTAAATATTTACCCCCTTTTCCTCTACCGCGGAACCATGCCAAGCCGGTGTCATACGTAGTTTTCCAAAATCAAAGTTATAGGTTCCCATATACATGGCATGAGTTTTTACGCCCTTACGTCCTAAATAGGATGCCAGCTCTGTAGGCGCGATAATCAAAGCACCTGTTCTTTTCCCGATCTCTAAAGCATCTCCCAGATGATCGCCATGACCGTGAGTTAATAAGATATGGGTGGGACTCAGTTCCCCAGCTTTTACAGGAGTTAATGGATTTCCCGAAATATATGGATCAATTAGCAAAGTATACTTGCCGTCTGACAGACTAAAAGCTGCATGGCCTAAATATCTTAGCTTAAGCATCTTGGCAATCCCTCCATCAAAGTTTTCCCAATAAGCTTTCTTCAAAGATTTCTGCTATGAAGGTAAAAATCCTTCCTAAATATTATTAATTAGTTGCACCTGCCAAGAGCAGTTTTAGTTTTTACCACCTTTGTATATGTTCCACCAAGTAGTCATAAATATATTTACAAGTAATAAACGGTGGTGTAAAGGAATGGGTTTGTTCACCAATCAGGATGTTCAGGATCTACTTCTGGTCAAGCCGGCAAACGAAACATTGAGTTTTTGCTTAACTCTTTGGGGAGAAAAGATCTTGAACGTAAAAAAATATGAGGTTTGCTTTAGTGAAAAATCCTTGCCTTACTTTCTTATCCTGGATAAGGAAGATAAGCTTTACTATTATTTTTTTGAAGATAACAAATGGAAAAAAATATTCCTCTGCTTTCTCCAAGATACCAGAGATTTCTATTTAACGGTTGACAGCGCTAACCATATTCATCTTCTGATCGAAAATGACGCCCAAGACAGCTATAAATACTATTGCCGCTTAGACAAGCGTTGGTCGGAAAAAATAATTACAAAACAGCAAGGTTTTAAACTCCTCAAATGGTTTGTCAAGGAGGACAAGATATCTATACTTGGCACAACTGCCGACAATTTCTTAACCTACTGGTTAGCTCCCACTTCCAATCCGGAAAACTGGTCAAAAATTTACGAATATCCATTGTCCGGTAAAGAGCTTTTAAATATCTGGTTCAAGTCCTATTCCGGCTTAGAATTTTTAACTGCTGAATTCAACAGTTGTCGTCCGACACTTATTTACAATAACTTTGAAACTAGCGAAAAAAAGTTAGACAGGAAAAACGTAGCTCAGCTCAAGCAAGGTATAGGATCTAAGCCTATTTTACTCAGAGATACGTACAATACAGGAATTGTTTATACTTCTGATAACCAGTTATTTCTTTACAAATATAGTAAAAAGGATAAAGAGTGGGTGGAGTTTAAAACCGATAGCTCTCTATTCCCCTTGGCAGTAGAAGAAATTGTTACGACGAATGGTATTGCCAATTCCCGCCTAGCCTTAACTAAAATTTTAAATTTGGAACTAGAGATACCTATAGTAGTTAAACTGGACGATTTGGTGCGAGCTCTAGAAATTAAAAAAGCCCAATCTCTTGGCTTTTATGGCATAAGAAGATTGGGCCGTTAACCTGCGCTGGCCGACCGACCAAGTATTAACATTTCTTTCAGCCACGGTTGATATAATGATAACCCAGTTGGGAAATGGTATAAACAATATGCTCCAGACTTGTTAACAGAGGACTAAAAGTAACACATAATTTTTTAGGCCTAACGTATGGTTTAACCTCTACTATTCCTGAAAGCTCCAGCAAATGCTTTTTAATTACTTCATAATCATTTTGAGCCACCATATCGACTATTGTAAAACACATGGTCAGCCCATCTTGAACATCACTATCTCTTAGGGGTTCTGTTCCAGCTAAAACATCGTTTCCATAATTTATTTTCTTTGCATACCAGGACACCTTTCATCCCCCTTACTCTTACTTGGCCTTCTTTGCAGACACCTGCCTGCTCTTGCTCTGGCATCAGCCCTTCCTCACTTGTTTTGGCGTCGGTTTGAGTTCCTTATATTTGACCCGGCTCAAATAAGCGGCATACCAACTCATATTCTACCTCCTCTAGACAAACAAACTGTTTGTCTGAACTACCTTCAGCAACCATCCCGCTTAAAGTCAATCCCTTTTAACCTAAATAAGTAATCTATATAAGTTAAGGTAATAAAATTGGGGTTATAGGAAATGATCAACTTATTGGCATCATCTTTATCTGCCATTAACTCTTGGACATACATGCCAATAGCTTGATAAACTTTGGTTCTGACTTCATCCTTATCCAGACCTGGAATATAATATTCGGCTCTTTTTAAGGCTCTCCAGGATCCGGCCTCATGCTTGGCGTCGATATAAATTCTAGTCATAGGCTTATTTATCATCCTGACACCCCACTTATTTTTTTCTCTACATTCTATGCTTCTTTTCACTACTCTGTTATTAAAGATCTTGGCTAAAGTTGCCGGCGGCGAAGTAAAACTTTTTACTGTCCTTTGGTAAGCTTGCCCATTAAGGCAGTAACATTAAGGGGCTTAAGACATACAATATAGTGAATTTTAAGCGAACGGAGGTAGTTAGGCTTGATGGAGGTTAGCTATTGCGGGAAAAGTATTAGACTTCTGGAAACAGAAGCCGTAGAAAGGCTTAAACGCCTGTGCAACATGAAAGAAATAACTTACATAGAAGACTTAAATAGGAACAGCATAACCCTGCTACCAGTTTTAGAAGGCAAAACTATAATTATTAAAACCTTGGCTGCTGACGAAGAATTGCTTCATTTAGCGCAACAATTAAAACAAAAGCTGGAAACCAGCGGTGCCAATATTATTATTGACCAAGAAGGAAAAGCGAAGAGGGGAGTGTTAAAACTTTTAGACGACCAAATAGTTTTTTGCCTGGACAAAAATGTTCGGCAAGAGGAAAAAGTATTATTCTATACCTCCTTGTTCCACGCCAACCATTGTAACAGTATTGTGAAAAAGCTTATTAATCACCTGATAAAAACAGCTTTTTCTAGAGTTAACATTAATATTGCCAGTTTGCTGCGAGTGTTAGTCAAAATTAAATATTGGCCATATCTTATCTTTACCCCTCTTCCGACAATTCTCATTGAATTCAGCAATATAGAGGTGGTAAAAAGCTTGGGTCAAGACCTTTTAACATGGCTTTTAGACAGCTTTATCTGCTGCTATGGCAGAAAATACACTGCCAATGACAACTTAATGATCAAACAACTTCTGGAGGAACTTGATAACTTAAATAACCAAGAGCAAAAAAAATTTGAGCAAGAAAAAGAAGAGCATTTAAAGCAAATAGAAGAAATAAATGAGCGCGTTAACGATTTATTAGAAACCGTCAGGCTTCAGGAAGAGATCCTAACCAAAAAGGAAGAATTATTGGAGACAATTAAGCTGCAAGAAGAAATTTTGGCTAAGAACGAAGAATTGTTGAAAGCTTTTGAGCTTAAAGAGGAAGTTCTTGCCGAAAAAGAAAAAGCCCTGAAACCTCTCTCAACTTTAAATGCTAAAGGAAACAGAAAAAGCCCAATCAACAATCAGCCTAAGAGAAACAGTTCAGTTCAACCTAAGAAAAATTCAACCATGTTAATCAGTAAGCACTTACTCAACTCTAATAAATACCCTTTAATTTCTCCTTTGAATGAGCCAATCTATCAATTTACCAGATCTAATTTAAGTGAAGAGGCAATACCTGTCCTCGCTAAGACCATACCAGCAGCTTTTCAACCTAATACCTGCGTATCCGGCCTGGTTAGCAGAAGTTTGTTCCACAAACAAAACGGGCAAGACATCAAGAAGCCCTATACTGAGAGCATCAAACACGCTGTAGAAGATGTTAAGGAAAACCGCTTTGAAGATAGAGAAAAAAACTTGCCCTGCAAAGAGCCCGAAACAGCGGATTTTGCTTCTACCCTGCAAGATTTTAAGCGACCCGCTTTAGCCATTGAAGAGGAAATTATGACCGAGCCAAACGACTAAAATATTTTTCCGCTTTAATTAACAAGAATACTTGGGTCCTAATATTATACATTAGGATATTTAAAGATCCAAATATAATCTAAGGAGGAAGAGAAATGTCAGAAACTAGGCAAGAAGTTATGCCGGGATTATGCCCGCCAGGAGGATGCCCTCCCTTCGACCGCATCGAATGCATTGTTGTAGAAAAAGTTTATGACAGCTGTTTTCAAGTTGATGAACGCACAAGAGATATTACAGTTACCACAGGAGTAGACGGCGATTGGCCGACAGGACCATTTGCCGTAGGCGATCCTGTCGTTTGCAGCCTAACTGAGGGAGCAGGTATTACATGCACTGAAATCAGCAGGGTACCTACTTCAGAACCAGGATTCTTTACGGTAACCCTTGCGATCAGCGTTCCAGTGACCCTCACCAACCCCAATGCCGCAACTGAAACAGTAGATACTATTTTTACCTTCACTAAAAATGTAACCCTTTGTGCTCCTGAGGGTACCAGCATCAATTGTAATGAAAGTTCCTTATTGTTATGCAGTTGCATGATCAGCGGTGTGTCTGACGAGACCGTAACTGTAACATGTGACATTCAAGTCTGCGTGGTAATCAAGAGTACATTAGTAGTTCAGTTATTAGTTCCTAGCTATGGATTCTGTGTTCCTGCACCTTGTGTCACACTTCCAGGAGTTTGCCCTCCACTGCCTCCGGCTCAGTGTTTCTAGGTTTAAAAATATGCATAAACATTTTAGTTTCCCAACTGAAAGAAATTAATAGGCAACAAAAAATTCCGGTAAAATACCGGAATTTTTTCTTTAGAGTTCTGAAAGCAGATTAACGGGTAAGCGTTAAACTGACTTTAACAGAACCAAAATATTTTACTTACTGTATTTACCAAATTAAGTAACGTGAGAAAACAACATTTTACTTTATAAGCTTCCCAAATACCTTAGAGTACACGCCACTTTGCAAAATAGCATTCCATACTTGTTCCATATTGACGGTAAACCTATCTACAGTAACCCGGACTGTCTTCGTCTCTAAATCAATAATAGTTTCGATTACCCCAGGTACTTTCGCTAAAGCTTGTTTTAACAATTCACAGTCCCCTTCACTTCTCATCTCCGGTACATGAAATTCCTGGATGTTAGATGTTATCAAGGGTACATAAGGCCCAGGTGCAATAGACCTGCTACGATTGCTACTAATTATTTTGTCGATGCTTTTAGTGTAAACACTCATATGCAAACCTCCTAATTCTTGATAATACTAAGCTAATATAGTTTATGTAAAAGCAATTTTTTTGCCATAGCGTTTTGAATGTCTCTGTCCTATGGAGATCAGTAATAAGCCGCCACCCTCACAAAAAAAGGGTGGCGGCTTATTAGATTGTCTTAAGTTTTATCCTGCTGCCGGATACTGGCAAAAAATTCTTTATTATAGAGAACAGACGGGTCATTAGGTTTGATTTTTTCTGCTTTTTCATTGTACTCGATCGCTTTTTCAAGATTACCTAATTGATAGTAACAGCAACACAATTCCAGACAAGGAATAATTCCCCAGTAATCCTCTTGGATAAATCCCCAACTGTTTTCCGGTTTTGTAAGCTGAGTCGCCAGTTCGAACCAAAAGATGGCCTTTACCAAATCTCCTAAGTTTTTATAGTGATAACCTAACTCGCAACAGGCCTCCGCCCGTGGAAGGTCGTAGGTAAAGCTCTTAAACAAGGCCTCTAAAGATTTTCGATATTCCTTTTTATCGGCGTAACAGCGAGCCAATTCCAGGCAGGCGTTAATACAATCTTCATACCAACCCTGGCCCGAATCCAAGAATTGCTGAAAATAGTCAATTGCTTTATCATACCGTTCATTATCTTTTAATTCGCGGGCATAATAATAAAGTCCACGCGGAGAAAGCTGTTTGCCCTGAGCCAACAGTTTTTCATAGATTGCTAAATTCCTGCCGGGCGCCGGGGACCGGTTTTTTAAATGGGTTATCCCAATATCTGTGATAAATATTTGACCATCGATTTCTAAATACTCATGTACCGGCTCACGCCATTTAAAATTACATGCCCTCTTAACGAGCCTTTCCCTTAAGTAACTAAATGTTACGTTTCCCTGCTCATCAAAAGCTATGTTGTACTTCATCATCACCGCATCGATTCTAGGATCCAGGGTGGCTAGTAACTGTTTAAAGTTCTCCCTGTCTTTCGGTAAAAGCACATCATCAGCATCAAGCCAGAATATATATTCCATTGTTGCTTGTTCAAAGGAGTAATTGCGTGCGGCAGAAAAGTCGTCTATCCAAGGAAAATCAAAAATATTTTCCGTATATCTCCTGGCAATATCTTTAGTTTTGTCTTTCGAACCTGTATCAACAATAATAATTTCATCCACCAAATCATGGACCGATTCTAGACATCTTTCGAGGGTATCTTCCTCATCTTTTACAATCATACATAAGCTAACGGTTGGCATCCTAATCACTTCCACTCAGTTTAACTAAAACTCCTGCAGGTCCAAAAGTTGTAACAACTTTTGGACTCAACAGGAGTTTTTAAATTTAAAATATTTACTAGGCTATTTAAACAAGCTAAGCAATATTGACTCCCGCGCTGGCATAACCTGCAACGGTAGTGATTAAGTCTAAACCTGTAACAGTAATATAGAATACCATTAAGAGACGGGTTCCTGCCGTAACCGGTATACTCAAGCCGGTTAAACTACCTGTACTAATGGTACCAATTGGCAAAACTCCGGTAAGTGCCGGGGCTAGGTTAATTTGCGTTCCAGGCACCGGTGTAAACTCATTGTCCGGTGTTGTCGACTGATACAGCTCAGCATTAACCGTGACTTCTGTACCGACAAGGGCTAAGGCTATTGACGTGCTGAAAAATGCTGTAATATCGGTAATTACTCCGTCGCGAGGAACGGAGAAAGCCATATTGGTTACACCGGAAAGGTCAATCAAACCGCCTAAAGCAACCAGACCTGGTGCGGAACTACCAAAACCGACAAAACCGGGGATACCGGCCAAGCCACCGACAATTGAAGTCAAAGTAAGAGGAAGACCGGATGCAAAGGGAATAATGGCTCCAGGGCCGGTCGGTCCAGTTGCTCCGGTTGCCCCCGTAGGCCCTGTTGGTCCAGTTGGACCTGTTGCTCCTCTTGGCCCAGCAGGACCGGTTGGACCAGCAGCTCCTGTTGGACCCCGCTGGCAGATTATTTTGGTACTTTGAGGCATACAAGGATAACAGGTCACCCCGTATTGATTGCAGGCAATATTATTGTTTCTGGCATAGCCACATGGAACAGCTCCAAGTTCATTATCCATAATAATATCAGACCCCCTCAGATAATTGGAAATAAACTCTGTCGATGAACAGAGTATTATTTGTGCTTACTTTACAATATGTAAATTTATGTAAAAAGGTTAATGTCGATTTAAGTAAATTAAAGATAAAAAATAAATTTGTATTTGTTCTAAAAAAGTAACTGCTCACTAAGCCGGTCTTAGTGAGCAGCTGTAAAACTATAAGCTTAAACAAGTTGAATAATTGTCAAATTGGCCTGAACCGGTCCAGATCCATACATAACATTTGCCCCGCTGTCGTTAAATAGATTGAAAACTGTTGGCGTAATAGTTACGGTAAGCAAAGCACTTCCGTTTAGCTGAAGTGAAACAACGGGGGCCGGTGAGGAAGACATGATCGGATCTGTTAAGCTGCCTGACTCTACTCGTATCCCAAAAGTGACATTAGGTTCTGCTTCTGCCCCGTCCGTATTTACCCACCAGGAAATATAATAATTGCCTGCCGAAGATATCGTAAAATTACCAGTTACTGAGTCATAAGTGATATTAGGCGAAGGAGAGTTAATTATGGTATCAAACAAAACATTAGCGCCATTGGCAATCATACTGCCACTGCCATCTTGCAGTTGCACCTGTAGACCGGAAAGTTCCGAACCTGTTCCTGCCGGTCCCGTTGGTCCAGTCGGACCTGTTGGTCCTGTTACTCCTCTAGGTCCAGTAGGCCCTGTTGGACCTCTCGCCCCGGTCGGACCCCGTTGACAGATTATTTTGGTGCTTTGAGGCATACAAGGATAACAGTTGCAGTTGTTATTCCTAAAATAAGATCTATAATCATTATCCATATAATTTATACCCTCCTTAGGAATTAGATTAAGATCAGGTTAGACCAACTTTTTGCCATAAATGCTTATAAACCGGAAATAATATAACGTTAATATTTATGGTGTATGGTAGACTAATTTCCGTTTTTAAGTATAATATGTAAAATGTTGAAAAATGTTAATTGTCTAGCCTTTACATTTCTCCAGCTTCCAAGCTAGGATGAAAACTCTTCCTTGACAAACAACATCTTAAATTGACACAAACTATACATTTGTATTTTTTATTTACACTCAAGATGAAGCACCGGTGTATAATCTGAATATTAAAAGACAAATTTCAACAAATCCTCAGAATACGCATATAATATATAAAGTTTCCTGAGGAGTGGATAAAATGAAGTTGTACCCCTGCGATAAAAGTTTTCTGTTTCTAAACAACACAATGCGTATGCTTTGGGAGCAGCACGCAGCCTGGACACGCATGACGATCATCAGCATTGTGGATCATCTACCTGATGAAAATTTAACTACTGAGCGACTGCTTCGAAATCCTAAGGATATTGCCGAAGTCTTTCAATCTTACTATGGAAAAGATGTGGCACAAAGACTGGAAAGCTTATTAACCGACCACCTGGTTCTGGCAGCAGCGCTCGTCAAAGCGGCTCAAGCCGGTGACACCATCAAGGCTCAGGAAATTGAACGCAGATGGTATGCTAACGCTGACAAGATCGTAGAACTCTTAAGCAGTATTAATCCTTATTGGCACAGAGAAAGTATGCGTCAAATGTGGTACCGCCACTTGGCTCAAGTCAAGGAACAGGCTGTAACTAGGCTAAATGGAGATTATGCCACAAGCATTGCTGTCTACGATGAAGGTGAAATATTGATTCTGCAAATGGCCGATGAACTTACAAGAGGGATAGTTAAACAATTTCCCCAATTTTTTAAGTAAGTAAATTAAAAATGCACTGGTAATCTAACTACCAGTGCATATATTTTGAGCATATCTTTACTTTTCAGCTTTGAGGGCTAAAGCTGCTTTAATTTTTTCCGGAGTTACAGGCATATCGTAGAATTCACAGTCGATCGCATCGGTAATAGCATTGATAACGGCCGGTGCTACAGCGTCAGTGGCTGCCTCTCCGATGCTCTTGGCTCCAAAAGGACCGTGTTCCTCCCCGTTTTCAATGAAGACAATATCGATCTTAGGCATATCAGCAGCTTTATAAATTTTATACTTTTTAAAGCTGTTGTTGAGAGGCTTACCTGTAGTTTGATCCAACAAGATCTCTTCACTTGTTGCATAACCTAGACCCATCTGAATTCCACCGTGGATTTGACCTTCTGTTGTCAGCCTATTAATAACTTTACCCACATCATGAGCCGCAACAATGTGCAATACTCTTACTTCCCCTGTTTCCGTGTCGACTTCAACTTCCGCAAAATTGGCAATGTAGGAACCCGGATCAAAGAAGGATTGATAGCTTTCCGTTGCATACAGGCAATGGGAATCCGGACCTGCTTGTGCCTTTAAGACTACATCTTCCAGGGTTATCCTGTTGGAAGGTTTAGTGGCCTGCATGACATAGCCGTCTTTAAGAATAAGTCCTTCAGGACTGATGTTCATGATTTGACTGGCTACCTTCCGGATTTTCTCATGTAATTTTTTAGCAGCCTTAATGGTAGCATTTCCTGCTACGAAAGTAGTACGGCTGGCGTGGGCTCCGTTGTCCCAGTAAATAGCATCTGTATCAGAATCGACAAGGGTAATACGGTCAACCGGAATACCTAAGATTTCTGAAACCATGAGAGTCAAGGTAGAGCTTACCCCTTGCCCAAGTTCATGAACGCCGGTGATCAAACTGCAGGAGCCGTCCTCGTTCAATTTAATGCTGATGGTAGTGTAATCAAATTGGGCATGGATAAAGCCTGCACCGTGCACACCGCTGGCTACACCTATTCCTCGGCGGTAACGGCCCGTATCCTTTGGTCTTTTTACCTTTTCAAACCAACCAAATTTTTCTGCCCCTTTGATAAGACATTCTTTCGCATAAGCACCACCTAAGGTTTCACCATAGCGATAGTTAAGGCCATAAGGCTCAACCAAATTCTTGAGGCGGAACTCAACCGGGTCATAACCTAAAGCACGGCAGATAGAATTAAAATGAATTTCCCGGGCAGCCATGATTTCAGGAGTACCATAACCACGCATAGCACCACAAATTTGGGTATTGGTGTAGGTTGGAATACCGTGAATTCTGAAATTCGGAATATCGTAAAGCCTTGTCACCTTATCCATCATAGCCCCGGTTACATCAAATGCTGAACTGCAATATGCTCCGGTATCAACTAGAGCTTTGACGTCTTGGGCAGTCACCTTACCATTCTGGTCTACTGCGGAGGTAATGGTAAAGTCCATAGCGTGACGGCAGCGAGAAGCATAGATTACTTCACGGCGGCTCATCTCAATTTTAACCGGTCTGCCTGCCTGCATAGCAAGGGCTGCTGCTACAGGTTCCAAAATCACTTCCAGTTTTCCGCCAAATGCACCGCCAATGGTCGGGCGAATTATCTTAATCTTGTTCATGGGCATGGAGAAGATCTCTGCTAGTATTGCCCGGAAGGGGAAGTTGTTCTGAGTAGGTGTCCAAACAGTCAAACGCCCATTCTTATAATCGGCAACGCAGCCATGTAATTCGATAGCAGCATGGTGAACTTTCTGGGTATGGACCTTATGAGTAAAGACACGGGCAGCTTTCTTCATTTCCTCATCTACATCGCCGCCTTCAGCACGCATGTCGGCAATCTTATTGCCACCCGGCCATATTTCCGGAGCACCCTCTTTTAAAGCATCTTCTGCCGTAAAGACAGCCGGCAATTCTTCATATTCCACTTTAATTAGTTTTAAAGCCTTGTTAGCAGTTTCTTCATCTACGGCTGCTACGGCAGCTACCCGGTCACCGACAAAACGCACCGTGTCAGAAAAGATGTATTCGTTCTTTAAAATGTCCTGACCGGCAAAAGTCAGATAACTGTTATAAGGAACTTGAGGTGTATTAAAGTGGTGAACAATTGCCTTTACTCCCGGCAGTTTTTCAGCTTCGCTGGTATCAATACTCTTAATCCTGGCGTGAGCTACAGGACTTAGGAGCAGTTTTCCAACCAGCATATGGGGAAGTTCTATATCTCCTACATATACTGCTTCCCCTTTTGCTTTTGGTACAGCATCCATGATAGGCATTTTGCTGCCTATTTTACGTTCAGAACCCGGTTCAACAGAAGCCAGTGCCTCTTCGCCCCGCATACGCTTAGCAGCAAGCTTTATTGCCTCGACAATTTTAATGTAACCAGTGCAACGGCAAAGGTTACCGTCAAGAGCCTTTTTAATCTCCTCTTCACTAGGATCTGGATTTTTATTTAAGAGCCCTACTGCGGAAATAATCATCCCCGGTGTGCAGAAACCACACTGGATAGCACCAGCATCTACAAAAGCCTGCTGAACTGGATGGAGATTATCTTTTTCGGCTAAACCTTCAATAGTAATGATTTTTTTCCCGTCACAGTTTTTAGCTAAGACAGCGCAAGAATTTTTCGGTTCCCCGTCCAATAATACTTTACAGGCACCACAATCGTTAGTCGCACACCCACACTTGGTACCTTTTAAGCCTAAAACATCTCTGATTACTTTCATTAAGGTCCAATTAGGTTCAATATTTACGCTAAAGATTTCGTTATTTACATTAAGGCTAATTTGTTGCACTGAACAGTCCCCCCTATCAAATAATACGAGTCCACGGAAAACGCTGAAACTAGGCTTATCAAAATATTATATTGAATTTTTCACTAAGAATAAACATTTTTTGATTTATTAATAATTATTTCAAATTTGACTGGATGTAAGCGCTTTCCTTCTAATATAATTATACATTAAAGACAGGACTGATTGTAACCGTTTGCAAAAAATATAATTAACAAAAAATAACCGCTTAGAAAACAACTCTAAGCGTTATAGCAAAAGATAAACACGACATGTTTTAACGAGGATCATAGCCTACAACAGTCCAAATGCCTGTTTCATCCTGCCGTATGAGTCTTTCCAGATAAACTTGGGCTATAGGCCCTTCGGAAACTTTTACTACGGCTAAAGCACCGTTATTGGCTACTAATTCGAATTGGCCATTAATTCCTGCAGGGTTTATCTCCATATTGACAAAGGTAAGGGCAACTTGCAGAGGATCAAGCTGCCAGGGACTGCTACCCCTGTCCACCTGTTGCTGGTTTGCCTTGACAATTTCTAAATCTACAGGAACTTTAACTCGACCTTTGTTTCCTTGGTTGTTAAAATTTGGTAAGGTCAGGTCTTGGGCAATTTGCCTTGCTAACTCTACTCTTTTGCTGCCTTCTATAAGTATTTCCAAACCATCTTGTCTCCAGCGCAGGCTTTCCCACCAAACTTCCAACGGTCCACCCTTGACGGTACCAAGGGCAGCATTGGGAGCCGGTTCAAAAGAACCCTGAGGTAAATACTCTGAAACCGTAGTGTCTCCGTAGTCTAAGACAACCTTGTTCTGAAAAGCCAGAATTCGTCTGGGGACTTCCTGAGGTAAAAGTGGTGTTAGCCCGCTAATGGCTATCGCTTCTTCCACGGTAGCTACGACCTGGCCGGGGTTTTCTTCAACAACTTTAAATCCTTCCGGAACTTGATAATTAAAGAGCTTAGCATCAATACTGGTATTGGGCTCAAATTTAATAAAGGTATAGGTGGTTTGTAGTCCGTTTTGCATTGCCGTTTGCAGTTGAACCGGTAGATCCGTTCCCTCATCAACCCAAAGATAATAAGCCAAACCTCCTGGAGGAGTTATTTCAAGTTTAATACTCTGGCGACCTGCAACTTTTTCCCTTCCCACAACTTTATGGGGATATGCTTTAGCCCGTTTAGCTTCGTCTTTCAGGTCGAAGCTGCTTCCGGTTGGGTCCGGTACAACAGGAAGGATGACTACTTCCTTGCTCTCCGGTCTAATTTGCCACTTTTGTTCCCCGTTGTTAACCGTAGTCGTGCCGTCATCCTGACGCACAACATATTTGTCTCCTTCATTCCACAGCTCAACTTGGCGCACTATCCACGCTTCACCAAGAGCGTTCCGGCAACGCATTTCTAAAATGCCGTAATAATTTTCTAACTGGGCGACCGCCTTTTCCATGGCATAGACCACATCCTGCCTAAATAAACCACTCAGGCTAGCAACTAAGACTAAAATTAACAGGCTGGCCACTAAGGCTACTGGTTTCATAAATTTATACAAGGCTTTTTGATTCTTGTTATTATACTTTTTCTTTTGCTTCTGTTGCTGAATCTCTTGGGCAACGGCTTTGGAAAGCCTGTGAGGAAAGCTAGCGTCGGGCATTTCCGGTTCTCTTAAAGTCCGGACCAAGCGTGCCGTAGCCGCAAGCTTTTCTAGCTCGCCACTTTCAAAATCTCCTTCAGGCTTACGTTCTTCATTCAAAACATCTATATAATCTGAAATCTGCTTTTCCACCCTACTCATTAATCCCCCTCCTTAATCCAATTTTCCCTCCAAAAGTTTAGCTAAAGCTTGAAGTGCCCTATGCTGGGCAGTACGGACAGCCCCTTCCGATTTTCCGATGATCTTAGCTGTATCTGCCACCGAATAACCGTTAATAATCCTCAGTTCTAAAACTTGACGCTGGTCATCCTTTAATTTTGCCAGGGCAGCTTCCAGCAGAAGGCGCTGGGCGATTTGGTCTTGCTGGTCTTTATCGGCCATATGCAAAGGATTTATTTCTTCCAGATCCAGCACGATTCCCCGGTGTTTCTTTTTTCGCCACTTATCCCGTAGGATATTGAGGGCAACAACCTTTAAATAGCCTATGATATTTTCGACAGGAAGCTTTAAGTCGCTTAATGTACTAAGCAACTTCACATAAGTCTCCTGAGTAATATCCTCAGCTTCTTCCCTGTTTTGCACTTTATAGTAAATAAACCTATAGATAGGTTCCCAGGTATTTAAACACAACTTTTCAATAGACTTTGGGTCACCTTCTTTAGCCTTTCTTAATTCTTCAAAAGTAAGCAAGCGCAGTTACACCTTCTTTCCCCGGCCGGTTTTTACACCTTTCTTAACGTTTAATATGCCTAAAATGTTACAACAAAAAATTACTTATAATCCATTAACAAAATTGGAAAGAATTAACTAAAAGCCTTCAGAAATTTTTCAATGAATAAATTATTCCTGAACAACAATACTTTAAATAGCTTGTTTTTTGGTTTAGGTTACTTTACCTTTTATTACTCAAGGAGTTGAAAGCATGCTAATCTCTTTTGTCCGCACCTTAATCCTCTATGGCTTAGTAGTCCTGGTGACACGGGTAATGGGGAAAAGACAGATCAGCCAGTTACAGCCTTTCGAGCTGGTCGTAGCAATTATGCTTTCCGAGCTGGCTACCATTCCCATGCAAAACACTTCTGTTCCCTTAGTCAGCGGTATTATACCAATTTTTACCTTAATGCTTATTCAAATCACCTTTTCCTATCTTTCTTTAAAAAGTGAACTGGCTAGAAAAGTAATCTGCGGTTCACCAAGTATATTAATAGAGAACGGTAAGATTGTAGAAGAGGAGCTGACTAAACTGCGCCTAAGCCTATCGGATTTAATGGAAATCTTAAGAATAAAAAACTATTACAACATTGATGATATTGCCTATGCCATTTTGGAGACCAGCGGAGAAATCAGCGTCATTCCCAAAGCACCAAAAAGACCTGTTACACCGGAAGATTTAAACTTACCTACCTCAAAAGAAGGATTACCCTACGCCATGATTATGGACGGAAAAATAGACTATGAAGGACTGGCTAAATCCAATCGGAGCGTAAGTTGGCTGAATAAAGAATTAAAAAAACGCGGTATAAAAGACCCTCAAGATGTCTTTTTTGCTTTTATAGACAGCAAGGGTCAGCTTTATCTCCAGTTGAAAAGTACCGGGCAAGAGGAAGGAGGCTCAAGTAAATGAAGGTCGTAGTTTTTATCATAATCTCCCTGGCTTTGATCATAGGCTTTGGAATTGTTACCACAGCTCTGATTAATTCATCGGCAGAAGAATTAACCACCTACATAAATAACTTAGAAAAGCATATTGCAGAGGAGAAATGGCAGGAGTCAAGGCAAAACATCGGAGAAATATCTAAGCTCTGGTCAAAGACAAAAAAAAACTGGCTGCTCTTTTTAGACCACCAGGAAATTGACAATATCGATTTAACCTATGCCCGTTTAAATAAATATATAGAAGCCCAGGACCTTCCTTCAGCCTTGGCGGAAGTTGCTGCCCTAAAGCTTCTAGTCAAGCACATTCCCGATATTTCTGCCTTGACCTTGCGAAATATCTTTTAGATCCGGGCTGTTTACTCCACAACTACGGCTGTACCTGAAGCGGTTACCATTAGCATGCTGCCGCCTTCTCCTAACACTTCGTAATCAACCCTAACTCCTACCACAGCGTTAGCGCCAAGCCTGGCAGCTCGCTTTTCCATTTCTGCTATTGCAGCTTCTCTGGCCTGAATCAACTCATTTTCATAGGAGCCGGAACGCCCTCCAAAAAAGTTGGACAGACTTGCTGCCAGGTCTTTAAGAAAGTTGACACCTGAAATTACTTCACCAAAAACTAAACCTTTGTACTCACGAATCTTTTTGCCTTCTACACTTGGAGTTGTTGTAATAAGCATAACCTGCCTCCTAACTTTGCAGAAATTCAGGGCCTGTTTTCTTCAAGCCAAGATAAGTGTATAATCATGGTAATTGATTGAATTTATTATACTAGATAATCTAAACGGGGAGAAGCTGTTTTGAAAGTGCAAAAGAAGGATTATAGATTTTATTGGAAGTTGTTTCTTTCTACCTTTTATCTCAGCGCTTTTACCATTGGTGGGGGTTATGTAATCGTACCATTGATGCGGGAAAAATTTGTGGAAAAGTTAAAGTGGATCAAGGAAGAAGAAATGCTGGATTTGGTCTCCATCGCCCAATCGGCACCAGGAGCGATGGCTGTCAACACTTCCATTTTGGTTGGCTATCAAATGGCAGGTTTAACCGGCGCTTTAGTCACCATCCTGGGAACGATCCTACCGCCCTTAATCACATTATCGATAATTTCCCTTTTTTACACTGCTTTTAAAGACAGCCTTTATGTCAAAGCACTCCTTAAAGGGATGAGCGCCGGAGTAGCGGCTGTGGTAGTCAACGCGGTCTTAAAGATGGGACAAGATATCTTGAAGAACAAAAATGCCTTTCAATGGTTAATCATGGTCCTTGCTTTTATTGCCATTTTTCTTTTTGAAATTGATGTAAAAATCATCATCCTGATCTGCGGTTTATTGGGACTTGGTTATACAATATACCTTAAGTTACAGAAAAGAGCTGAAACAAATTGAAATATCTGGAGTTGTTTTGGAGCTTTTTACAAATTGGGCTTTTTAGTTTTGGCGGGGGCTACGCCTCACTGCCCCTTATTCAAAAGCAAGTGGTAGAAGCTCACCACTGGCTGACTATGAACGAATTTATCGATATTATAACTATTTCCCAAATGACCCCCGGGCCAATTGCCATCAATGCGGCTACCTTTGTAGGAATGCGTATCGGAGGTCTTTTGGGTGCGATTACCGCCACCTTAGGAAGCGTTACCCCCTCGTTACTTATTGTCTTGACTATAGCCTATTTTTACTTTAAGTTCAAAAACATGTGGGTTATTCAAGGAGCCCTGCAAGGTCTAAGGCCGGCAGTAGTCGGACTCATCGCCTCTTCAGCCATGGCTATTTTACTTACCGCTTTTTTTGGTGAGCAGGCAACTTCCTGGTTTGGTGTCAGCTGGTCGTCCCTTGATAAAATTGCTGTCTTACTTTTTCTGGGTTCATTATTTGTCTTAAAAAAATTTAAAACTGACCCTATAGTTGTCATCTTAGCCTCAGGAATTATCGGCTTAGTCTTTTACCATTTTCCGCTAAACTAATACTTAATGGCGCTCTCTTTTTTCTTCTTCCATTCTGTCCTTAAACCATTTCAGGTGGTTATGATCCTCCTCAAGGAACTTTTTTAATTTGGCCTGAAAAGCAGGATCTAACTTAGCAAGACGCTCTTCATAAGCGTTAACTCCCTTATCCTCCCCATCGTAAACCTGGCGTAGCAGGTGTTCAGGTCCACGCAGGGAGTTAACCATGGACATAAGATTAGCCATCAACCCAGGAAAACCTAATTTGGTTTGCGGCTCGCCACCTAGTTCCTCGATCATTTTAGCTAACTCTTTGGCATGCGACTTATGATCTTGTTCAAATCTGGCTAACATATGAGCGACTTGCTCATCTTCCTGCAGTTTTTTCGTCCTGTCATAGATATGAATTGCCATCTGCTCGCCTTGTAATAGCTCATTAAGAGTATCAACAACATTTTTGTCTTCCACTAGTTTATACCTCCCTAAATTTCTTTAGGGCTATTATCTCCAATAGGTAAAATTTTAAAAGAAGATTTCCTAGAGAAGGCCTTGTAAAAATTTCTTGCGCAATTCTGGCTCAAACTTCTCAATGGCATAACGCAACATGGTTCTAGGCATGTCCTGATAATGTTCAACTAAAAAATCATATTCAACTTGGAAGTCCCGCTTACCGACTTCTCTCAGCATCCAGCCTACCGCTTTGTGAATCAGGTCATGTTGATGCTTTAGTAAAATTTTGGCTATGTCCAGAGTGTCTACGAAATGATGCTGTCTGATAAAATAAAAAGTTGCAATTATAGCCACCCGATTTAGCCAGAGGTCAGCTGACCTGGCAAAATCATATAAAATATTTTTTTCCTTGTTATACTCAAAAAGGTAGCGGCCTAAAATTTTATCTGCCGAGGCGTCTACCAGATCCCAATTGTTCACATAAGCCAAATTACGGAGATAAACTTCTACCAACTCCTTTTTTTCTGCTTCTGTCTTTAGCTGCTCATATTTATAGACCAGGATAAAAAGGGCTGTTAGCCGGTATTCATGGATAGGTTCTCGGAGCAGTTTTTCCGTATCCTGTAAGCTGATTTTGCCCCAATACTTTTTAGCAACCTTACGCTGACTAGGCACTGTCACACCTAAAAATTGGTCCCCTTCTCCGTAGCCTCCCGGCAAGGCTTGAAAAAATTTAGGAAAAAATTTCGCTTTAGCCGGAATAACCTCTGCTTGCAATTCCTGCTTAATAGCTTCTAAGAAATCCATTCACTCACTCCCTGAAAACTGATCTTTTTCCTCCTGTGCTTTCCTAAAAAGAGTTAACTTTTCTAAAATATCAGGATACTCCTTGAAAAACTCATTTAGGATTTCGATCTTCCGCAAAGCATCTTTAGTAACATTATGCTCTATCAGTTCCACGTTTACCAGCAGCTTTTGCTCTACGCCGATATTTTTCAGGAATTTCTCAATTGTGTTATGACGCTCTAAAAGAAATCTCCCTAACTTTTCCCCTTCCGCTGTTAATTGTATAATGCCGTATTTTTCGTAATTTAGCAGTCCCAGTTTTCCTAACTTTTGCACCATCTTTGTCGCCGAAGGAGCTTGGACATTTAACAGTTCAGCCAGAGTGTTAATCCGCACATACCCGTCTATTAAACTGTGCCGGTAAATCATTTCCAAGTAGTCTTCCATACTGGGAGACAACACAGCCCTCTTTTTGTCTAAAATCTCATAACCACGAACCGTATGAAAGCCCTGATTTTCAACCATAGACTACACCTTTTCCTCAATAATTTTTTACTTTTTACATTATATGAAGCACCTCTTTTTCTATTATTCATATATTAGCCATAGGTAAAAGTCTTTCCCCCGACTAACTTTTAACAAATTGTAGCTGACAGCCAGGAGGTAACTGCCATGAGTAAAAACACTATTCCACTCCATTTGCTTTCCTGCGGCAAGCTGGCCAGGGTAAAAGAACTGCTCTCCTCTGGAAACAGTAGGAGACGAATGTTGGACCTGGGACTTATTGCAGGTACACTAATCCAATCCTTAAGGCGTAGCCCTTCAGGCGACCCTACTGCTTATGAAATTCGTGGGGCAGTAATCGCTCTTCGTTCAGAAGAAGCTTCTCAAATCTTAGTAGAGTTAATCTAAGAGAAAGGTGGACAGCTATGGGACTGACTTGTCATTCTACAGGGCTAAATGCAATTAAGGAAATGATAGATCTGCAGCTTAATCCTGACCAGGACATAGTTGTGGCTTTAGCAGGCAATCCCAATACAGGGAAAAGCACCGTCTTTAACAGCCTTACCGGCTTAAACCAGCATACAGGCAATTGGACCGGCAAAACTGTTACCACGGCCTATGGCCGCTATAAATACGGTGATAAGAATTTCGTCCTGGTCGACTTACCAGGTACCTATTCTTTACTCTCTAATTCTATGGAAGAAGAAATTGCCAGGGACTTTATCTGCTTTGGCAACCCCCAGGCAACCGTTGTTGTTACTGACGCTACACGTCTGGAACGCAACTTAAACCTAGTGCTCCAAATTTTAGAGATGACGGATAAAGTTGTCCTTTGCGTTAATCTGATGGATGAAGCCAAGCGCAAGAAAATCCAAATCGATTTAACTAACTTGGAAAAGATTTTAGGTGTCCCTGTGGTAGGCACTAACGCCAGAAGCGGCGAAGGTTTAAAAGGATTAATGGAGGCTGTCACCAGAGTCGCTCAAAACGAATTTCCGGGTAAACCTTTCCGGGTTAAATACAGTGATGAAGTTGAAGAAGTCATCCGACAGCTTGAAGAAAAACTTAAGGATTCGATTAATAACAAATTAAATACCAGATGGGTAAGTTTAAAAATCCTGGATAGGGATAGTTCCATCATCAATTCCATCGAAAAATATTTAGACATGGACTTAAGTCAAGTCTTAAGTGAACTAAACGGTGTTAATACCGATGCTCTACGGGACCAGGTAGCGACTTCCATCGTAAGAACAGCGGAGCAGATAAGCAAGCAGGTAGTCAGTTTTGGTGACAAGAAATATAACGAACTGGACAGGAAAATCGACGATATTCTGACTTCCAAAGCTTTTGGCATTCCAACCATGCTAGCTTTACTTGGTTTAATCTTCTGGATAACAATTGAAGGAGCCAACCTACCTTCCCAAGTTATTTCTGATCTCCTCTTTGGCCTTGAGAGTAAACTAAGCAGTATAATTCTAGTCTCTAAACTTCCTCAATGGTTCCACGATATTTTAGTGCTAGGAGTATATAGGACGCTTGCTTGGGTCGTCTCTGTAATGCTGCCGCCAATGGCTATCTTCTTCCCGCTCTTTACCTTGCTGGAAGATTTAGGTTACTTACCGCGCGTTGCTTTTAACCTGGACAATTTTTTCAAAAAAGCTTGTGCCCACGGTAAACAGGCCTTGACGATGTGCATGGGCTTTGGCTGTAACGCAGCAGGTGTCATAGGCTGTAGAATTATCGATTCACCTAGAGAGCGGTTAATCGCCATACTAACCAACGCCTTTGTTCCGTGTAATGGTCGTTTTCCAACCCTGATTGCAATCGCCACTATCTTTATCGCAGGTTCCAGTCAGGGATTAAAGCAGTCTCTTCTTGCCACCTTGTCCGTCACTTGCATTATCGTGCTTGGAGTGGTGTTAACTCTAATTACTTCCCGTATATTATCAAAGACAATTTTAAAAGGCTTGCCTTCTTCCTTTACCCTTGAACTTCCGCCTTACCGCAAGCCTCAGATTGGTCGAATAATCGTCAGGTCAATCTTTGACCGCACTATCTTTGTCTTAGGCCGGGCTATTGCAGTGGCTGCACCGGCAGGGCTTATTATCTGGCTAATGGCAAACGTGAGTATCAATGGTATAAGCTTGCTGAGCATCGGCGCCAACTTCTTACATCCATTTGCAAAATTGTTAAGCTTAGACGGATATATTCTCATGGCCTTCATTCTCGGCTTACCGGCCAATGAAATCGTGATGCCCATACTCATCATGAGTTATATGGCTACCGGAAGCATGATTGAGTTGGAAAGCCTGGAAGCATTACGTGAGCTTTTGGTATCCAACGGCTGGACTTGGCTGACGGCAGTCAACGTTATGCTTTTCTGCCTGCTCCATTTCCCCTGCGGAACAACACTCTTAACCATCAGAAAAGAAACAAAAAGCTGGAAATGGCCCTTCCTCGCCTTTGTAATTCCTACTCTGGCCGGGATTATCCTCACCTTTGTCGTAACCCAAGTAGCTCACTTACTAGGTTATTAAAAGGCCGACCTCCAAGAGTTAGATTTTAGAGTCTAACTTTTGGAGGTCGAACATTTTTCATTATTTGTTTTAATTCGCTAAGATAGTTAGAACTTAGCTTAATCTACTACCTCTAACACTTCTTCCATCTTTCTTCTTGTTTTTGGCCGGTGATCCCGATTGGTATAGCCAAAAGCTATCATGCAGGATAGCCTTAAATGTTCTGGATCGTAAACACCTTCCGAAATAAGGATTTCCTCTACTTTTTCTTTATTAAACCCTTCAATTGGGGTAGAATCTACGCCCAGGATAGCTGCTGCAGTCAGCATATTAGCAAGGGGTATATAGGTTTGTTTACAAGTCCAGTCAAATAATGCTCTTTCACTTTCCAAGAGTTTGAAATCATTCTCTTGAAAGTTTTTATATTTTTGCTTTTTTTGCTCGATCATCTCATCGGGAAGCTTTTGAACCTCTTTCATAATGTACTGCAAGTAATCAGAATCATATCTCATATCCTTATTGCTTCTGGCGAGAATCAAGACAAAATGACTTGCGCCTTCCAAGGCTTTTTCTGCGCCCCAAGCATAGGGTTTGATTTTTTCTTTTATCCTTTTATTGTTGAGCAAGATAAACTTCCACGGTTCAAAACCCATGGAACTTGGAGAAAGTCTTGCCGCCTCCATGATTACCCTAAAATCTTCATCAGACACTCTTTTTGTCGGGTCATAACCTTTGCAAGTGTACCTGTTATTAAAAACGTCTAAGATAAACTCTCTTAAATCTTTCATAGTCTATCATCTCCTTGCAACATATTGCTAAAACCAGCAAACATGACTGGCTTTAGTTTCGTCTTTAGTAAGCTCAAAAAATAGTATCCATTCCTGTCCCGGTTCCTATAACGATTTGCACAAATTATTATATTACCTTGCTTTAAACACCAAGTGCTCCAGTATTAAAACCAGGATAATCCCCATCAACAGTCCATTACTGATCACCGTCTGCAGAATGATAGGCATGCTTATATAGGCTGTGGGGGGTACAAACATTACCCCAACACCGGTGAGCAGAGTCAGACCGATAATTAATAAATTTCTTTGGTTCAACTCCACACTGGCTAAATTACTTAAACCGATCCCGAGCATCTGGCTGTAAGGTACAAAAGCAACTGCATAAGCTACCGATGAAGGCATCTGGGTGAAAAACTGACCCAAAGGCCAGATTACACCAATTAGCATCAAAAGCAGACTACCCAAAAGGAAGGGGAGGCGAGCACCAACACCGGTTAGTTTGACAAAGCCGGCCGAATTAGCCAGAGGAATAGTCCCAATCCCTCCGAAACAGCCAGATATTAGATTGGACACTCCATTAATGATACCGCACCTTTTCCCCATATCCGCCGGCAGTTCATCGGGTAAAGCATCCTTCATGGCTGCAAGGCTGGCCACCTGGTTAGATATCAGCACTAGAGCTGAAACTGCTGCGGTAATGACCATACTGCCGGAAGCTGCCGGAGTTCCCCAGGGGAAGGGCTGAGGAAGATAGATTAGGTGTTTCAATACTGCTCCTTGACCTGAACCTGTGCTGGGCAGCCCTAAGAAGTTGTATAATGCCCAGCCTACGACCATGCCCATCAAGACCGAAAAACTTTTAGTCAATTTGTTACCTTTAAAGCTCAGATATACAACCAAGGCAGCCAGGCCTATACTTAAGAGCGCCACCCAACCGTTGATCTCAGAGCCGTCATATCCTAACATCCCTTTCAGAAAAGAACCGCTGACCTGCAGGCATAGCAGGATTAAGGTACAACCTGTCACAACAGGGGTGAACAGCTTTTGTAGCCAGTCAAGGAGGCCGAGAAAGCTCAATAAAAAGGCAATAATACCAACTAAAATCAAGCCAAAAGCTAATTCTCTCAATAGAATTCCTGTTTCTAACCCAAGTAAACTTGCCGTTTGAGCAAACAAGGTAAAAATGCTAAACCAGAGAGCCGATACCCCTTCGATTAAAGGCAGGCGATGGCCAAAAACAACTTGCAACAATGACCCTAAACCTACTAAAAAAGTGCTTCGCTGTAAAAGAGCAGCAGTATCAACCTGGGACAGGCCAAATAGGTCACCGATTACTAAAGGATATATTAGATTTAATGAGTACATAAAGATTGCCCATTGAAAGCCATAGAGCAAGCTTTTCCCGCTAGAAGGTTTCCCTTCCAAATTGTAAAGCAGTTTTGTTTTAGTTTCCAAAGTTTCACCTCATTAGTTTGTCTAGTATTATGTAAACAATATTACAAGCTATTTTTGCTTAACGCCTTAGCAAACTCCTGACACAGCTGCTCAATATAGTCCCGTTTCGCTACTGCAGCCAGCCATTCTTTCGGGATCTGCTCATAACCATAATACAGACCGGCCAGACCTCCGGCTACTGCCGCAACCGTATCCGAATCTTCTCCCAGATTAACTGCCTTAAGCACACAATCTTTATAATTCTTGGTATTTAAGAGGCACCAGATGGCAGCTTCCAAGGTAAAGACTACATAACCACTGCTTTTAATATTCTCTACTGGAGTCCTGGCAAAAGCTCCAAGATCTAAAATCCTTTGATAATGACTTAACTCTGCCCTAAAATCGCCATGGTTTTGGTAAAACTCTGTTGCTTCCCGTACACCTGTCTCAATAGCTACAGCCAGCTCCTTTTTCTCTAAAATCTGAGCAGCTATGGAAATATAGATCCCGCAAGCTATTAAGCTACGTGGATGGGCATGGGTAAGTGATGATACCTCATGAATAATATTCATAGCTTCAGCATTAATCATATTATGTAAACCATAAACCGCCTGAAGATAAAAGATGATCGGTAATATTCTCATTAAGGACCCATTACCGTTGTCTTTTTCCGTACGACCACCACATTCCAGCGGAGAAACTCCGCTAGTATACCTGGCCAAAGCTCGCCTTGTAGCTCCTCCTACCCCAAAAGCCTCGCCATAGGGTGTAAATGCACCTGTAGTAAGCCACTTGAAAAAATTATCCATTATGTCCTTATAGTCCAGCCCCTTGCAGAGACTTTCGACCAGGCAGAGAGTCATGCTGGTATCATCTGACCAGGTACCTGCCGGCAGATTATAAGTACCGAAAGAGCGCATATTCCTTACGGGTCTTTGCTCTAATTCTGCTCTGGTTAACGCTTCAACCGGTACACCTAAAGCGTCGCCTACGCACAAACCCATTATTCCACTCAAAATGCTGCTGTACAATTCCTCACCTCCAGCAAACTTTCTTTCTTTAACTCAGTATTATTTTCTGTTTAAATAATTAATTACCTTCAAGTTTTTGTTGCTCTTCATGAGAAACACAAGGGGAAAAAGCCTTTAATGTAATAATAAATATGGCATACGTTATATTACTTGCAACGATCCAAGGAAGTGGAATTATCTAGTGATTATCGACTTGCATACTCATTGTTTTCCTGACGATTTGGCTTCCAGAGCAATAAAGACCCTGGCTAAAAAAGCTAGCATCCGACCCAATTCAGATGGAACAATCAATGGACTTAAGAAATCAATGAAAACTGCCGGTATCACAATTAGTTTTGTTCAGCCCATTGCCACCAAGCCGGAACAAACTCCAACTATTAATAAATGGGCTATTGAATCTCAAGAGGAAGGAATAAGATTTTTCGGCACAATTCACCCTGATTTTCCTCACTGGCAAGATGAAATAAGAGTATTAAAAAAAGCGGGAATTAAAGGAATTAAGTTTCATCCCGATTATCAAAATTTCTTTGTTGATGAACCGAGGATGTTTAAAATCTACGAAAGAATTTTTGAGGCAGGACTCTTTATTCTCTTTCATGCGGGAGTGGATATCGGCTTTCCGGAGCCTTGCCACTGTCCACCACAGAGATTGGCGAAAGTGTTGGACTTCTTTTCCGGAGCCAAGATAATTGCAGCTCATATGGGAGGATATGCCTGTTGGGAGGAAGTTGAAAGGCACCTTCTAGGCAGGGACGTTTATTTTGATACTTCCTATTCGATTAAAGATTTAGGGTATCAAAGGATGACCAAACTCATTAAAGAACATGGAGTAAGTAAAATCCTTTTCGGAACAGACTCTCCCTGGGGCGAGCAGGTTCAAGAGATTGAAATGCTCAAAGCTCTAAACTTAAGTCATGAGGAGCTTCAAAGGATATTGAGTAGCAACGCCCAGGAATTATTAAACTTAGCCTAGTTGCGCAAGGTAGCAACTAGGCGTTTGGGTTTAAGCAACAAGTTAAGTGCATCATCTATGGAAGTTACAACCACATCTGCTAAGGTCAGCAGCTTTCCGCTACACCCTTCTTCGCCTAAAACACAAATAAATAAGGCACATTTCTCGGCCATGAGCAGGTCGTTATAACCATTACCAATACAAACGGTATGTTCATAACCCAGCGTCTCAACAATTCCGGCTTTCTCCTCTCCTGCCCTTGCCGTTGGAAAAGTTTCTATTCTTGCCTTCAAAAAAGCACAGTTTCTTCTGGCCGTACCGTGAGTATCTGCTGTGAGAATGTAAATATTGACCAGTTCCTGAAGTTTAGCCAGCTTATTCTTAGTCTCCGGAGCTATAATTCCGTCAACAGCTAAAGTTCCGTTAAAGTCAAATACAACATTTTCCACTTGGAGTGTGTCTCTTCCTGGTATTTCAATAGCAATCATCATTTTCTCCTGGCAAAATTAATTAGGCCAGTTAGCCTTGTATATTGTATATTTTTGTTGGTATAAAAAGGCAGATTATAACCTGCAAAAGCGTTAGGCCAACAGGTAATCAATCTGCTCTGCAAAACTTAAATTGTTAGGATTCCATTTTCTTGGAGGACAATTAATAAACCGATAGCCTAGGCCGGACCTTTTGACAAAATCAACAAATTGATTATCATACCAGGGAGGAGTCCAGGCTCCTGATCTACAGATATGAACCGCTTCTACAGTAATCGCTCGTCCTCCTAATTGTTCCAGGGTAAGATAGCGCACATTATAGGTTTGATTTATTTCTTTAAAAAACTCAGGTTTTTCTGCTGTATAAGGGCCGTAGATAATGTTTGCTTCCTTAACCAGTCCCTCTTTCAAAAGCTTGCCTAACCAATTGGCACAATTTACTTCAAAGTTTAAAGAGGACAAGCCTCCATATCCCAAATCCGCATGGGAATCAAAGAGATAGACTACATTTAAACCCTTGTCTTTGGCAATTTTGAAAGACAAGGCATGGGAATCAGATACATAAGCAGTAATGCCTTCTTTTAACTGAAAAATTGTCCCAAGTTTATCCCAAAATTTTGTAGCTTCTTGAGCCAACTCAAAAAATTGCTGGATATTCCTTCCTCTGTTGCTTGCCTGAAAATACAGCTTGTACCATAAGTCAACTGCTGTTTTTTTGCTTTCTAGTTGTGAACTCCACTTTTGGTTGGGTGTTTTAATAAAATAATCCCAATCAATTGACAGTAAACATTTCTCCATATTCCCACCTCGAGTTTTTATGGAGATTTGTTTAAATCATTTGATTGAAAATCATTGCTATAAAAATTATAGCACTTCTTTGGGCTATGCAGCAGGATTTTTAGCTAGGCCATTCTTCAATTCGCCTAACAGTATTTTTCTCTATACAATTAGCTAAAGTAAACAAGACTACAGTCTTATTCCTTGAGATAACCCTCTTCCTCCATAAGTTTTAAGGCAATTTTCTGTCGCTGAAGAGCCTTGTCCGGATGTTCCACCGGATTGTAAATGCTCGGCCCTTTGATCACCCCAGCCAGCATAGCACATTCATCTATGTTCAAGTCGCCTACATCTTTACCGAAAAACTTCTCACTTGCTTCTGCTATCCCGTAGGCTCCCGCTCCAAAGTAGGCGTAATTAAGGTACATTTCTAAAATCTCTTCTTTGCTATAATTCTTTTCCAATTCTATGGTCAGAAAAAACTCCTTCACCTTCCTCTCTAAAGTTTGCTGACGGCTTAAAAACAAATTCTTAACCAGTTGTTGGGAAATGGTACTTCCTCCTTGTTCTATACTGCCTTTCTTGATGTTATTTAACAAAGCCCTGCCTAAGCCAAAGACATCAAAACCAAAATGGCTGAAAAATCTTTGGTCTTCTACTGCCACTACAGCGTTAATCAGGTCTTGTGGTATCTGATCATAAGGTACATAATTATCTACCTCGGCTGCAACCTGAGCAGGTAAATTTTCCCTAATATTATACCTGTCATCGGTCTGCTCAATTACATAGTAACTTGTCCCTACAAACATAAGGAACAGGATTAAAAGCACGCTCACTAATCTTTTTAGCTTCTTCATTTTTTCCTCCCTAATCAGCTAAACTGCTCTAACCTTTACAGGTATATTTTCAAAAATTGCTTTAATTAAACCTTCTTTCTTAAGAAGAATTAAGAAAATTGTCATCTTTTCTTCATAAATTGTTCAAACAGTTAACCGCTTTTAAGTTAGTTATTTGTCAGGTTCATAATGCCAGGATCCCCCAAAATATCCCGTTTTTCTCACCATCACAGCACCTTTTGCCTATTTCTCCAATAATATATATTACATAACACTACGATGGGGGGAATTTTTTTGTTGTCCAGAGGAGAATTTATCAGAAAATCTTTAGAGACAAACCTCTTTTTCCAAAGAATAATGAAAGAGCACCTGCTATTTATCGAAACTGATCTGCAACCTGTCGAAGCTGCTAATATTGAAGAAGCCAAAATCTTAAAAGATAGTTTTGAAGAGCTTTTAGCTGAAACAGTAACTTACGCCAATGGAATTGTATCTGAGGACGCTCTTAGGTCAAATGAATTTGTTACTCCTTACACCTTAAAAGCAGAAGAAGTGTATAAAACCCTTACGGGAGCAAGTATTAATACGGTAATCACCCGAGCTGAGCTTGCCTTAACCAGTGGTACCGGCTGCTGTTATCCGGAGTGGCTGGAGCAAGCTGTTTATGACATAAATGCCAGGTCCCTCAATTTGCTCGGTGAAGTAATTGCCTTTAAGCATAGGCTGATAAGATTAGCTATGCAGTGCAAAATATTTTTAAGTTTGTATCCTGAATTGTTGGTACACATCACTGAAGAAGCAGAATACTACGAAGAGATCCTGCAGCATCTTCAAAATAAAATGCTACCAAATAGACCCCTTTGTGGTGAACTTAATTTCTGGAATAAAACAATGGGAGAACATGCCGAATTTATCGAAGGGATGTTAGACCCAACGGAAAAAGCCCTGAAGAAAACTGCCGAAAACTTTGCAAAACGATTTGTAGACTTAGTAGAGGAATGTAATAAATCCCACCACCAGCAAATAATCCAAAAAAGCTTGAAAGAGACAAAAGAAATCAGAGATTTTAAGAGGGCCGCCACCGAGGGTTTGTTACAATGCCAGATTAAATCCATCATCCCTCCGCTTTTAGCAGATCACGTTTTACGCGAAGCCAATTATTATTTACGCATACTGACTATGTTAAAAATGTAATAAAGATCTAAAGGGGTAAACTATTTACCCCTATTTTCATAAAGGTATTAAATCTCCCTTATTATTCTACATGGGTTACCTGCCCCAATTACATTAGCAGGAAGATCTTTAGTCACCACGCTTCCCGCGCCAATAGTCACGTTATCCCCAATTGTTACTCCCGGGCAGATAATAGCCCCACCACCAATCCACACGTTATTACCAATTACAATCGGCCTGGCATACTCCATCCCTTTAAGTCGTTCTTTAGGATCGGTAGGATGGGCAGCCGTATAAATTTGAACGTATGGCCCGAAAAGTACGTTATTGCCTATGACCACTTTATTACAATCAAGTATGATACAGCCATGATTGGCATAAAAATTATCACCCACCTCTATATTGTAGCCATAGTCACAGTAAAAAGGAGGTTCTATGTAAAATAATCCCTTAGCTTTAATCAACTGCCTTAAAATACTTTGTCTTTTTTCCTGCTCACCAGGACCGGCCATATTTAATTCAAAAATAAGCCTTTTAGCATATTCTCTTTCTCTCGTAAGCTCCTCATCCAGCGGATTATAGTACTCGCCTGCCTGCATTTTTTCTTTTTCGCTCGAAAACATTACCTTTCACCCAATTCTTTTTAATCTTAGCTTTTACCTAATATCTTTTAGTTAAACAAAAACAGTCTTTTGCTTTTAAGTCAAAAGACTGTTTTTAATGGTTCTTCTGCGCTTTTTTATATGCCCTCTAAAGTCTCGTTAGTTATTATTAAGGCCACCTTACTTCGTGCCGGGAGAAGTATGCATTACTTTTATGTAAACTTTTCTCGTTCTCGGCCCGTCAAATTCACAAAAGTAGATTCCCTGCCAGGTACCTAGCTTTAGCTGGCCGTTTTCCACGATAACAGAGCAGGATGAGCCCATTAAGGAAGCCTTAATATGGGCATGGGAATTGCCTTCACCGTGTAAATAACCGCCTTCTACAGGAAATGCTTTGTTTAAGGCTGCAATTATGTCAGTAACTACATCCGGATCGGCATTTTCGTTGATAGTTACCCCGGCTGTCGTATGGGGAACAAAAACCGTTACTATACCGTCTTGAACTTCTTCTTTTCTTACGGCTTCCCGCACAAGACTGGTTATATTTACAAATTCCTGGGCTTTGGTAGTTTTAATCAAGCATTCCATTGTCTAACCTCAATCCACCTTCTTACTTATTTTCCCGTTAATTAAAGATTTACATTATAATATATAGCATATATTTAAAAAGATCTAACTCCGGATGAACTCTGCTTGGTTAAAGCTAATTCTTTTTTTTAAAACCAGTTCTTTTTAGTTCCTGGTGATATTTACTATGAAGAATTATATAATTTTATAGCCTAAAAATCTAACCTTGCACAATACTTAAATATTTGTTACTATCATCGTATTTAAATAGATATTTCCAAGGAGGTTAAAAATGTTTTATCCAAAAGCCATCCTCTTTGATTTGGACGATACTATTGTTGATTTTTCAACTTCCTCATCAATAGCTTGGCAAAAAGTCAGTGAGGAGTTTGTAAATAAATATCCCGTTGGTTTTACGGCGGAAGAACTATTCAAGACAATTGATGCAACAAGATATCATTTTTGGACTAACCTTTACCAAGGAAAAATCAAAAGAGATCACTCAATTTCTGAAACTTGTCAAATGCTGCAAGGGGTATTAAAGCTAATGGATTACCCGGATCTAAGCAAAGCTTGTGAAATGGCAGAGAGTTTCAATAAGTTTTATTTCCAATCATTAGTCATATTTAAAGGGGCTATCGAAACATTAGAGAAAATTCAAGCATTGGGAATAAGAATGGCCTTGATCACTAACGGAGAATCACAAAAGCAACGAACTCAACTAGAATGTTTAAATCTGGAAAGGTTTTTTGAAATCATTTTAATTGATACTGAACTAGGTTTTAGTAAACCTGACTCCAGGATTTTTAAGCTGGCATTAGAAAAGCTGGCTTTAGCCCCGGAGGAAGTTTGGATGGTTGGGGACAGTCTGACAAATGACATCTTTGGAGCCCAAAAGCTTGGCATATATTCTATTTGGCACGACTTTAAGAACCAAGGCCTAGCAAATAACAGCGCTGTTGTACCGGATATAATTATTAATTCCATCAGTGAACTTTTAAAGTTTCTTCCGGATAAACCAATGGCAAGTCCAGTAAGTTAATAGGGAGTAAGTTCTCCTTACTCCCATAAGTCTTCGGCTAATTTGGCAATCTTTTGCCGTCTTAACTCCGTTTCCCGCTCGTCAAGCTTGGTAACCTCTCCTTCTATGATAAGCACATCGCCTTCTTGCACCCTTTCTGGTAATTTGCTTCGTTCAATGTTGATAACCTGCCTGGACTCTGTTTCGCAGACAGCGTATTCCCCTTCAAACCTGTCAATGATTACTCTCATCTGCTCCTCCTTTCACTCGGGATATGCGCTAAAAAGCTATTTATCACCCGAGATGGTTTCAACGCTTAATAATTGTCCGTCTGAGCTAAAGACAATTGTTCCCTGCTCGTCCGTTCTATAAACCTTAACATCTTTTTTGACCAATTTTGCAAGGGTTTCCTGGTGCGGGTGGCCGTACTTATTATCCTTACCTACACTTATAACTGCATAATCCGGGCTAACTTTTTTAAGGAAAGCATCTGTCGTAGAAGTAGAACTGCCATGATGTCCGACTTTGAGTACATCTGCAGCAAGCTCATAATTCTTTTCCAGCATTTCTCCTTCTGAAACAGCTTCCGCATCTCCGGTAAAGAGAAAAACATTTTCTCCGTAAGTAACTTTTAATACAATTGAATAATTGTTTAAACTATCATAACTTTTGCTGTTGGGAGCCAAGACTTCGACTTTAGCGCTGCCAATTTCCCAGGTCGACCCGGGAACAGGTGCGGTAATCTTTAAACCCTTCTTTTTAATTGCTTTTAATACGTCTTCAAAAGTTTTGGTGGTAGTGGTTACTTTAGGCATTAAAACTTTGCCCACGTCAAAAGTGTCGATTATCGCATCCAAACCGCCAATGTGATCTTCGTGGGGATGGGTGCCTACCACGTAATCCAGTTTATTTACCCCTAGCTTTTTGAGATAATTTACCACAAAGCCAGCGTCATTATTATTTCCCGCATCTATTAACATGAAATGCTCTCCGGATTGAACCAAAATACTGTCTGCTTGACCCACGGCTAGGAAATGTACTTTTAAATTTTCTGCTGGTAGTGTAATCTCATCTTGACCATCCGTCAGACCTTCGGCTTTTGTGATTTGCTCCTGTTCTTCAGTGCTTCCGTTCTCAAACAAATAGTCATTAAGTACATCCTGGGCAAATTTCTCTAAAGTCGGCTCCAATTCTGAGCCGGTAGATAACATTCCACAACCTAATAAAACATGTATGGCAAATAATAAGAAAAATAACAGAGCCAAAAGTTTGTTATATTTTGTCATTATAACCTTCCTTTGATGTCAGAATGTATGTTTTCCCTTAAATCTTGTATAATAAAATATGTTAGAAAAGATTTCCTGGAGGTGTGTTAGATGAACGTTATAGAAGCACTTCAAGCTCGCCACAGCACTAGAGCTTTTAAGCCTCAGAAGGTAGACCGGGCGACTATAATAAAAATTTTAGAAGCGGCTAATCGCTCTCCTTCCTGGGCCAATACCCAGCCCTGGGAATTTTTCGTAGCCAGCGGAGAACCGCTTGAGAGGTTAAGGACGCGTTTCCTGGAAAATTACCGCAAGGGTGAACCTGTAAAATTTGACATCCCTGCTCCTCAGTCATGGCCGGAGACTCATCTGAATCGCACCAAACAGATGGGAGCTGAAAGATTTGCTGTTCTTGGCATAGAGCGGGATGATCAAGAGGCCAGAGCAAAAGTCGCCGAGCTGAATTTTCACTTTTTTGACGCTCCTGTTGTGATTTTCGCCTGCATGGACCGCAACCTTTCCCCCTGGTCCTTATTTGACATGGGGTCTGTATCCCAAAGCATCATGCTGGCAGCACAACATTATGGTCTTAACACCATCCCTGCCATCATGTTGGTAGCTTACCCAGAGATCATCAGACAGGAACTGAATATCCCTGACAACCTAACCATCGTAATCGGTATCGCCCTGGGCTATGCTGATCCGGATAATATCCAGAATAAATACATAACCAAACGGCGTTCCCTTGAGGAATTCGTCAAATTTGTCGGTGAGTAAGGCCTGCCGATCAAAAGTTTGCAGCCTGATTCCTTTTAGGAATCAGGCTATTATTATAAGTTAGGCTTAAATTATTTACCTCCTAACCCGGCTTGTTTTCCCTCAGCAAATTGCAAGTTATATAAATAGGTATAAAGCCCGTTTTTGCTTAAAAGCTCCTGATGAGTACCTCTTTCCTGAATTCCTTCGTCTGTCAGCACAATGATCTCATCGGCGTTTTTTATGGTGCTGAGCCTGTGAGCAATTACCAAGGTGGTCCTGTTACTTGCTAACTCTTCCAGGGATTCTTGGATCAGCTTCTCACTTTCGTTATCCAAAGCAGAAGTAGCTTCATCCAAGATTAAAATAGGCGGGTTTTTTAGAAATACCCTGGCTATGGAGATCCTTTGCTTCTGTCCGCCGGAAAGCTTAACACCCCTTTGACCCACGTAGGTATCATAGCCATCTTCCAGGCTCAGAATAAAATCATGAATATGGGCTTTTTTGGCAGCCTCTATGATCTCCTCCTCCGTTGCCCCCGGCTTGCCGTAAGCAATGTTATCCCTGATAGTACCTGAAAACAGGTAGACATCTTGCTGGACTGTTCCGATAGCCTGTCTTAAGGATTCTATTTTCATGTCCTTAATATCTATGCCATCTATAGTTATCCTGCCACTGTCAAGTTCATAAAAGCGGGGAATGAGATTACAAAGAGTAGTTTTTCCACCGCCGGAAGGACCGATAATGGCCACCGTTTTACCTTTTGGTATTCTTAAATTAATATTGCTTAAGACCTTTTGCTTGTTATTATAGCTGAAAGATACATTCTCCAGGACGATTTCACCTTGGATATCTTTAACTTCTATCGCATCTGGTTTATCGACAATCTCCGGTTTTGTTTCAAGTATCTCCACAAATCTTTCAAAACCGGTTATGCCCCTTTGGTATTGCTCAACAAAGTTGATTAGCTTTTCAATGGGTTTAAGGTAGACGTCAATGTATAAAATGTAGACCAATAAGTCTGAAGGATTTAAAGATTTGGTGGCAATAAAAATCCCGCCTAAGAAAATCACCGTAAGATAGAGTATGCCTTGGAACAGGTTGTTGCCACTATAAAAAGTGCCCATGATAAAATAGCTGTCTTCTTTGGTCTGTAGGTATTCTTCATTACCGCTTTTAAATTTTTCTTTTTCCAAACTTTCATTAGCAAAGGACTTGACCACCCGGATACCGGATAAGCTGTCTTGGATCCGAGCATTTACCTCGGCGATTTTTTCCTTGTTCCTGCGAAAAGCGGTTCTCATTTTGTTGTTATAATAATAGGAAAAGAAAAGCATGATGAAGGTAAAAAGGATCAAAATTAAAGTAAGCTTTAGATTAACATTTAAAAGAATAATAAAGGCTCCGCCAACTTTTAAAACCGAGATAAAAAGATCTTCCGGACCATGGTGGGCTAATTCGGCTATATCGAAAAGATCGGTCACAACCCGGGACATGAGCTTTCCTGTGTTATGCTCATCATAAAAGGAAAAGGATAACTTTTGGAGATGATCGAAAATATCCCTGCGCATGTCTGTTTCCATCCGGGCACCCATGACATGTCCCCAGGAGGTTATGTAGTACTGGCAAAAATACCTGATGATGTAGAGCAGCAGCATTCCGCTGCCTACATAAATTACTGTACGAATTATACGCTCAGCATCGTCAAGAACATATACTTCATTTGTTAAGTAACGGACAATTAAAGGAAACAAAAGATCAATGGCTGAAAGCAAAAGGGCACAGAACATGTCAGCAAAAAATATGTGCTTATATGGTTTGTAATAAGAGATGAATCTTTTTAGGTTTTTCATTGCTGTTACTAAGATTTCCCTTCCTTTCTGCGAAACACCCTGCTAAGCTTGCTCGAATACCATATCATTTATGGTTAATAATTGCAAGCCGGTCCATTTACCTGAAAATTTGAGTCCCTTATCCATCTTTAGCTGAGTAAAAACTAAAATACCGCCTTGTGGTTACCTCAAGGCGGCTTTCCAGCCGTTTCAATCTTAATTATAAGTTTCCATGTTTAAGCCTGCTACAATATTTTCCCTGTCAAAAAATAGATTACTGCGAAATTCATTATCAGGGCTAAGGGCATTAACAGCTTAAATTTTAAATGCTTTGTCTTATGCTTAAACACACCCATGCCCAAAAGGCCGCCAAGGCTTCCCAGCAGGAAAGAAGACAGGAGAAGCGTTTTTTCACTGATCCGCCACTTGCCTGTCTTGGCTTTATATTTGTCTAAACCGAACATGAAAAAGACGAATAGATTCCAGGTTAGAATTATGTAAACTAAAGTCTTAATACTCAAGGTATTTACTCCTAACTACTTTATGACATTTTTTACTGTATTCTTGCCGGCATGAAAAATACCTGCTAAAGAACCGCTATTCGGCAGCTTTAAAATTATATAGAGGTCTTATTAAATCGATTACCTCCACTGTTTCTTGAATGTTCTGCAGGATTTCTTCCATGGGCTTATAAGCCAGAGCACATTCGTCCAGGGTTGCTTTGTTAACCGTTGTAGTATAAATCCCTTCCATTGAGTTTTGATACTCAGTCAGACTGATCACCTCTTTAGCTTTTCTCCGGCTCATGATCCTCCCGGCACCGTGGGGCGCTGAATAATTCCAGTCTGGGTTGCCTTTCCCCCGGCAGATTAAACTTCCGTCCCGCATATTCATGGGAATCAGAACTTTTTCACCTTGTTGAGCGGAAATAGCACCTTTTCTTAGAATCATGTTAGGTAAGTCAATATAGTTATGGATTGTCATAAATCTGTCTTCCACTTCAAAGCCCATGCGGCTGATAATCTCATCAACAATGGCCTGACGGTTATAAACTGCATACTGTTGAACTATTTTCATATCATGAATATAGTCCTGAAAACTTTCTCCTTGGAGATAAGCCAAATGCTTGCTGATTTTTATAACTCCACTCTTCCGTTTTTCTTTTCCCTTCCTAGTAAGTTCCTCGTAAGCTAAATTCTGATAGTATTCGGCTACCTGCTTGCCCAAATGCCGGCTGCCGGTATGGACAACCAGGTATAACCCTCCTTGGCTGTCTTGGTTAATTTCAATAAAGTGGTTACCACCACCTAAAGTGCCAATACTCAGGCGTGCCCTTTCAAGGTTGACGTGCTTATGGCAAAATAGCCTTTTCAAATCAATTTTGGCAGAGTATTTATGCTCTTTTTGGCGAACATCAAACCCGGCAGGTATGTGTTTGTAAATAACCTGGTCCAGTTGCTTAAAATCAATCTTTTTTTGTCTAAGCCTTACAGTTTCCATCCCACAGCCAATGTCTACCCCGACTAAATTTGGCACAACCTTATCAGTTATGGTCATGGTCGTGCCAATTACACATCCTGCTCCGGCATGGGCGTCAGGCATAATCCTGATCCTGCTTCCCTGAACAAACTCCTGATCGCACAGTTCTTGAATTTGAGCCACGGCTTCATTCTCTAAATTGTCCGTAAACACCTTGGCAATGTTGTGTATGCCTTTTATCTCAAGCATGCTTTCACCGTGTCGTTTTATATTTCTTTAGCAATTATATACTAAAATAAGGGAAAAAGGGCAATAAATAAAGGCTTTCGAAGTATTTTAAGGCTCGAAAACCTTTTTAGCTTATTATTCATTCACCAATTCGCCCTGCTCTGGTGAAGCATCCTTCCTGAATCGCTGCAAATGTTGCTACTCCACATACAAAACTAGCGCTATATTCCCCCTCAATAAAGGGTAAAGTCAGTGGTAATATAAAAAGCAACAATCCGGTAAGCTTATTCATGCAGGTGTGTATCGCCGCAAATCTCATACAGCATATAAATCCTGTAGCCACGTTGATAATCTTAACTACTGCAATGAACCCTATCCATATCAAAAGCCAAGTAGGTATATTTATTGCGGGTAGCAGTTTTAGCAAACATACTCCTACAAATATGAAATCAGCAACTATATCCAGCATAGAGCCGAACTCACTAACGGAGTCAGTCTTTCTTGCAATAGTACCGTCAATCATATCTGTGAAACCACATATTAAATACAAAACATAAAACCACGGTGAAAAGACAGGAAAGAATAACAGCGCTATGCTACCCAAAATACGCGAGCCTGTAATTATATTGGCCATGCTGCTCAACCCTTCCTCTATCTAGTTCATAAACCCAAACGCTAGCTTCTGCTTCCTTCAAGAAAGCAACGCAGCTTCAGATCTTTATTAACTTGCTTACCCAATTAAATAAATGCTCCGACATTGTATCAAATTCTACCGTAGCACCGTTTTTTAGAGCAATAAAGTCATTTAGAATCTCTTTCTCTTCATTGCTTACCTTTTCAAGCAAATTTTTTGTTGCTTAATATATTTGCCTGTATTCTTAAATACAATAGCCTGTATAACAAAAGATGCTGACTTATATAGCCCACGCACTATATCATCGTTTTTTTCAAATAACATATTGTGGACACATCCGTGGTAAATGTTGCAAGCACCTATTTTAATGGCCCGCTCCACTGCTGCATTATCAATTTTTTTCAGCAACTCATCAAGAGTACCTAAAATCGGTGTGGTATCATAATAGAACTGAAATAAATCTGAAGGTTCCCAATTTAAGAGCTCATCTTTTCCTGAAAGGAACCCACAGATCAACTCTCGGTTAGAAAGGGTATCAAGCATGTCGCTATATGTTTTTATATCATCTGTCGTTAGTTTATCTAAAATCACCACTACATCAATGTCACTTGCTTCAGTCGCTTCACCTCTTCCGTAACTTCCTTGCAAACCAACAAAATAAATACGTTCACCAAATGTGTCTTTAAGTGATTCTGTAAAGCGCTCCATCCATACTTTTATGTCAATCATCATAACCCCCGTTTTTTATCGATTCTTTCCACTCAGCACGGCTTATTGCTTCAACTTTAGTGATTTCATTGGCTTCATCTTCAAACTCATCAACCAGATGACATCCATAGATTATTTCTGTCCTAAATGATGCACCCCTAAAAGATTCTATCAGATGTCTATTTACAATTTGCTGATTATTTCACTAAAAAATTTCACTGCACCCTGAATCTCATCTTCAGTAGGGTTCTCCTTATTAATTCCTCCTATAAGTTTAAGAGGTCCATAGGTGTCATAGCCTTTGCAGCAATAAGTGCCAAGAACATTACATTTTTTTGCAGAGAGAACGCTCTTTATACTTTTTGCAAAATCCTTCCCTGGCTTACCACAGGTATACATTAGGAAAACATTTTTGCCTTCCGGCATTTTCTCTTTGGTTACTTGTTCAATTTCTTTATAGAATTTGCTATAAGCAATGCCGGATGCAATTCCAATAAGTTCATATTCCTCCAGGGTAATATCATCCTCTTTTACATTAAGAAGTGTGACATCATATTCTTTTTTAATTGCATCACAAAGTTTTTTGGTATTTCCATGATGCCAGGATTCATATAATATTGCTGTTTTCATTTTATTCTCCTCCTTTGTTTTCATATTCTTTATCAAGCACCATTTCGAAAAAATGGAGAAATTTTTTACTATAGTTATTCTAACCCATCAAAAACTCATATACCGTCTTATTAAACGCTGCACTTTCCTTGTTAGCGATAAAGTGATCTCCGGGAATGATAGCTAGCTTAGCATTAGGTAAGCTTTCGTATATTAGTCTGGTGTGGCTTTCCTTGATCATATCTTTTGTCCCTGCTATGACCAAAGTGGGAACGGTCAGGTTATGAAGTTGCTCTGGCCGGATATTGGGCTCATTGACCATCAGGCCGAGCATTTCAGCATTTTTCTTCGCCTCAGCCGACTTCTTGGCAAATAAAGAAGCTATCTTGTAGCCAACTTCAATAGGAAGTTGGACGCTTCGCTTCACCCCTTTAGGATTAAGATTTGCCCCGTTTAGAATCAACTTTTCTACCATTTCAGAGTGACGAAGGGCAAAGGTCAGAGCAATATTACCACCGTCAGAAAAGCCGAGAATAATTGCTTTAGGAATATTATGTAAACTCATAAACTCATATAAATCTTCAGCAAATTGGCTAATTGTAAAAGGCTTTGTCCCCCGTGGAGATCTCCCATGCCCCCTGGTGTCAATGGCAATTACCCGAAAATAATCACTAAAATAATCAATTTGATGGCTAAAATATTCGTGACTCTCTCCGTTACCGTGAAGAAGGAGCAGAGGCTTTCCTGAACCTTTTTCCAAAAAATACAACTCAATATCATTCATTTCTCTTTCACCTTTCTTGGAATCAGGTTTAATTATTATTTCTTGATCATAACCTTTTACTTCATTTTCGCCATAGATTGTTTCTTACCTGCCAGTTCTGGGAAGCTGTTTCTAGAATGCAAGAATGACAGAATTTTAGTAAGCTAGTTTACTACTAGTTAATCTGCCTTACGCTGTGATAATAGTACATATCTTTTCCTTCTTTCGCAGGTAAATAAAAAGCCAAAGATAAAAAAACAAGCCCGGCCTTACGGTCGAGCTTGTTTGCTTCATCAAACTTCCTTGATGTTTTAGAATGGTCCCCATTGAATAGCCTGAGCTATAATCATAGCTGCAATTGCCAAAACCCATTCGACTAAGAGGAGCGGGAAGAAGAATTTAACCCACTTGTCATAAGGAACTTTAGCAAGTCCTAAGGTTGCAATGAAATAACCGGAAACAGGGTAGAAGATATTAGTTAAACCGTCTCCAAATTGGAGAGCCATAACAGCTGTCTGACGGGTAACACCGATTATGTCGGCAAGAGGGGCCATAATTGGCATTGTGGCAACAGCTTGTCCACTGCCTGAGGAAATAAAGAACTCAAGAATAGTCTGGGCGACCATCATTCCGACGGCAGCAAGAGAACTGGGAATACCCTGAAGAACATTTCCAAAGAAATGGACAATTGTATCCTGTATCTGAGCATTTTGCATTACTACGGCAATTCCTCTAGACACCCCAATAATTAGGGCTCCTTCAAGAACTCTTTCCGAACCTTCGATAAATGCTTGACAGATTTCGTTTCCGCTCATACCAGCCAATATTCCGCCAACAATACCAATAGCTACGAAAGAGCCTCCGATTTGGGGCATATCCCAACCCCAATTAATTACCCCATAAACCATGATAACAAAAATAATAACTGCTGCAAGTCCGGCAATTTTCTGACGGGTATTAAGTGTTTTAGATTCAGTTAAGCTTGAACCAAGTTCTTTTTTAGTTTGTAAGTCAATTTCGTACATGAGGCTAGATTGGGGATCTTTATACACCTTGTTTGCATGACGGCAAACATATAGAATACCAATTGTTAAAAAGATTAGCAAGAATACCAACCTGAATTGCCACCCTGACATCAAAGGCAATCCTGAAATTTTTTGTCCAATGATGGTAGTAAAAGGATTTGCAAGTGCCAAGGTGAATCCAACCTGTGACCCTATAAGAGCTGTAGCAGCAGCCGTCATGGAGTCAAAGCCCATGGCAAGCATAAGAGGTAACAGAATAGGAACATAAACCATGGTTAATTCGCACATGCCAACGAAGCAGTCCAGAAGAGCAAATACAGCCATTAATATAGGAATAATAAATATGCCTCTGCCTCTTAATTTTCTCGTTAAAGTTTGAATAGCTGCCGTCACTATTCCTGCTTTTTCCAAAACGTATACACCGCTACCTACGGCAAAAGTTAAAACAACAACGTACCCTGCATCGACCATGCCATCAACTGAGGAGGAGAAAAATTCAATGATAGAAGTAGGATTTTTTTCAACTTCATGGAAAGATTCGGGATCAACCAGTTCCCTACCGGTAGTTTCATCGTAGTAGCGATCGTAAACACCAGCAGGTATTATGTAAGTCAAAATTGCTACCACTAAAATAAGTCCTAAAAGGATGATAAAAGTATGTGGTACTTTACTAAACTTTTTAACAATCTGTTCAGTTTTCTCGTCCATAAAATTGAACCTCCCTTTCTTTCGTCTCGGCTTGATATTTTATTGTATCTTTACGAGGGCCTATTGCATATTAAACCTCTTTCTTATTAACCTCCTTTCTTGCGAAATCCCCCGCAAAATACGCTAATTAGACAAACAAACACATTATTTTCACTTACTTAGCTACTTTTTCCAGATACACCAAAGGTATAGCCGCATACAGGGCACAACACTCGACTAATTCTTTCTTCCAAGTTTTCTCGTTAGGCGAATGGCATTGATCTATATGACCAGGTCCGAATCCTATGCAGGGTATATTATGTCTTCCCATGATAGCAACGCCATTAGTAGAGAACATCCATTTTGAGAGTACCGGTTCTTTGTCAAAAAGGTTGCGATAAGCTTCTACCACACTGCGGCATTGAACAGCATCTTTATCAATGATCCATGCAGGATAATACTTTTCGCTCGGATAGACCAAGCCTGTATAAGAAGGATCATCATAGACATATAGATCTACGATTGCTTCGGCCCCTAAAACCTCAGGCAGATTACGTAGCTGTTCCATTGCAAACTCAGGAGATTCTTTAGAATTGAGCCTGCGATCAAGTGTAATGGTACAGCTGTCAGCGACGGCACATCTGGAAGGGGAGGTGGAAGAAATTTCCGAAATGGTTATGCTGCCTTTCCCGAGTACCCCATCATCCTCCATCTGAGCATTTAAGCGTTCTATGGCGGCAATGATCGGTGCCATTTTATAGACAGCGTTTACTCCTAGTTCTGGTGAGGAGCCGTGGGCACTAATTCCATTTGTTTGAATTTTTATCTCAGCGCGGCCACGTTGTCCTAAACGAATCTCGCCATTGGAAGGTTCTGTCAATACTGCAAATTCAGGTACAATACCGTCCTGTTCAATAATATATTGCCAGCAAAGACCATCGCAGTTTTCTTCTTGAACGGTACCGGTCACAAGCAAGGTATAATCGTCCTCAAGCTTTAGATCCTTTATTATTTTTCCAGCGTAGACCAGCGCTGCCATACCGCCTTTTTGGTCAGAGCTGCCTAACCCACCGATGACTTCGTCGTCTTCCATGCCCTCAAAGGGATCAAAATCCCAATTTGCTTTATCGCCGTAAGTTACTGTATCAACATGAGCATCCATTGCAATTAAATGACTGCCATGACCTATGTAGCCCAGTAAGTTTCCCATCGGGTCTACTTCTACACGATCAAATCCGACTTTCTCCATTTCTTGCTTAATACGCTGAATTACGGCTCCTTCATTACCGTCATAGCTTTCAATTGCAACGATATCCCGTAAAAACGCATACAACTCCTTCTCATTAGCTTTTGCACAGTCAAGAATTTTTTTAAAGTCTTTCATAGCAACCTCCCCTTCCTTTTAAATTCATAAAAAATAATTATATAACATCTTCCAATAAAGCTCGCTAAGATTAGCCACTGCAATTCATTTTATTTTAAATTATCAATATATTCTTAATTTCTATAGATATAGTAGCTACTACAGCTTTTTAAATTGATAAATCTGCCTGGGGCGCCCTTTGTTATTAATCTTTACTTCTCCAATAATTTCTAGATAGCCAGACTGTAGTAGTTTTTTCAAGGTACGGTGAACACTTCTGATTGAAAGTCCAATCCCTTCAAGATCATAAGCTGAAAACCCATCGACACCTTTTTTATCAGCAATGGCTTTAATTCTTTGCAAGGTTACGGCAGATATGTTAACCTTCTCTGCTGCTTGCAAAACCGATGGATCTGTAGTCTGTAACTCATATTCTTGAGGATATGAGTTGCCAATTGGGCCTATTAAACGCATATTTTCTAAAGCAACAAAGCACATGCCTTGACCGTTTTCAAGAGATTTATCAAGAGCTATCTTCGCATTGTTTGCAGCTTGATTTGCAGTACGACCAAAACCAATACCTACGTTTATGAAAATGTTATGCTTCTTTTTAATACGGTTAATAAGAGGAAACTCATTTAGCCAGTTTGTTGATTTTTCAAAAAGTCCCCTTGTAGTAAAAAGCTGAAACTCAAAGTTACCCAAACTTATTAGGTGTCCATCAATTTCTCGTGCATAATCCAAAATCGTCTTATATAATTCCACCATTAGATATTGCCCGGCAAAATCAAAATTGGTTAAGTGAGTATCTACTTTAATATAACCTACAACTATCTGGGATTCTCTGTTTTTAAAACTTTCACCTAAAAAGTAGGCTTTTTCACAAGTTTCGTAAATTAAATCTCTGGTAGGTGTAGCATAAAAACAAGGTATATTATTTTTTATCAAAAGCTCACAAGCAGTAGAAATGGAGGAAATGGCAACTTCCGTTCTCCCGCTTTTATACAAATCAGTATGGAAGCGAACTAATTCTTCAGTTGTGGTTTGCATATTATGCCCTTTTATTAAAAGCTGGCCGGAATTCAAGTTCAGTTCCTGATAAACTCTGTGTACTGTCTCCACGGAAAAAGCATCAATGCTCGCGTTTAAAACATTAAACCCCATATTTTTCGCTTTAAAAATAGGAGGAAATAACCAATCCGAACTATAAGGGATACAAATTGTAGGTTTAACCGCGCGTACACTACAATCAATTTTTGCTTGAATCAACGGTCCCGTACAAAGGACAATGTCTACCTGCCTTTCAGCCTTCCTAAAGGCTTCCGTTACTAATACTGAATTAATGTCTTGGTATGGGAATGGTAAAAAGCAAGCAGAAGAAGGGAACCCTTTGGTGATGTTTAAAGTTTTATCAACTACAAATTCGGGCCCTATTATGCCTATTTTGATTAAATCCGACAGGCTTTTAGACATAAAATATCTCCATTTTTAGACATGACAGTTAATGTCTTTAATATTTATTAATTAGTTTCTAGAAATGTTTAGATTATCCTCCTTTTTCAAATATTTTTTTGTTATTATTTTTTAATAATTTCAAGATTTATGATTTGCTTTATAATAGATTAATAAGTTAAGTTAAGTTAATTAACTATATATCTGGAGAGGATGATCTATGTGAAAACAAGTGTAATTAATAATTTTAATATTTATAGGGCTACCGTTAAGGACCTTCCTAGTCTAGTTTCTTTGAGAATGGAACTATTAAAAGAGTTGGGAGAGATTAAAACCACTGAAGAAACAGATGTTCTGAAAAAAGTAACATGGAATTACCTGCAGGAAGCATTAGCAAATGATCAATTTATATCCTATCTGGCAAGTAAAAATGATGAGGTAGTTAGTACCAGCGGAATGATTTTGTTTAAACGACCACCAAGCTTGGTAAACCTAAAAGGAATAGAAGCATTTATCTTGAATATGTACACTGTTCCCAAATTCCGCGGTAACGGTTTAGCTAGTCACCTGCTCGAGTGCTGTATTAATGAAAGTAAAAAGTTTGGGGTTGGAAGAATTTGGCTCTATGCTTCTCAAGTAGGCGAACCGCTTTATGCTAAAATGGGTTTTGTTTAGAACGGCACTTTAATGGAACTTTATATGTAAATTAAAGCATTGTTACAAAGGTTGCACATCTTTGATCTTAAGCTGTCTCTCTACCTGCTTCTAGTTTTATTTAACATCATTATAGAAAACAAAAATCAAGCTTGAACCTAGTTTAGCAAGGTCAGGCTTGATTTTTTTATTCGTTCCGTTTCTCCTTCTAATTTGCATTGTTTATTTAAATTGTAGAAAAAAACAGAATCCACATCATCACCTATCGATCTATAACCTATACAGTAATGTCACTCCTCCTATTTTACTTTTGAGTTTATCGCATTCAGCCTACTGGCTACGTCTATAGTGTCAAACAAATAGGGTTTCCCCGGTATTAGTTATTTAGTTCTTCAATAGTCGACAAGACACTTTACCCCTTTTTAGCATTCTCTGAATAATTACTTCTTACTAAAGCAACCCTTTTAAAAGCCTAGCCCCAATCCTCGAGGACCTCTTTAGCTATCCGGGTATCCGGCGGTAATAGGTCATATTTTAGTAAATCCTCTATTTCAACCCATTTGTACTTGTCATGCACCGACATCTGTATATCGCCATCATCTATTGTGCAATAATAAGCAAGCAGATTAATGATTTTGTCACCGTAATTGTGAACCACCTCGGTACAAAATTTGCCCACAGAAACAGCAAGATTAAGCTCTTCTTTTAGCTCTCTGGCAAGACATTCTTGGGGAGTTTCATTAGCTTCAATCTTTCCTCCCGGAAACTCCCAGCCCCCAGCGCAATTTTCTTTTGGCCCACGCCTGGTGATTAATACTTTATCTCCGTCAATGATAACCCCTGCCGTGACTTTTATAATATTCAATCACTACCACCTCTTAAAATATCAGTATGAGCTACTTTAGTTATCTTTAAAAGGTCTAATTCCATACTAATTTCAACCAACTTAGCAATTATTAAGAAGTAAATAATTCAAGCCTGACCCCGAGACTTCTTTAGCACAAAATAACATTGTTTATCCACATATTCCAAACCTCTACTTGACTTTTTCATTTCCCTTACTAGACGATTAAATTTACAAAGTATATCCTCAATATTATCCTCTAAGTTTTCTCAACTACGTATTTCTTTCCTTTTTTATAGATTAAAGCACCCAAGATTAATGATTTGTCGTTTAGCGTTTCTGCTGCGTCATTATGATGGTTATTAGTTAGGATAATTCCACCCGACCTAACATATTTTTTGCACGACCTGGTAATTTCTCCGGCATATAAGGCTATTAACAGGTCATAACTATTTTCTCTAATAGGAAGGCCTTTTGTGTAATCCTGATTTAAAAACTGAATAAATGTTGATTGTTTATATGTCTTGTTGTGATCAATAAATTCTTTTACTCCTTTTATATCTTTAAAAAAATCCTTAGCGGTCACACTAAGATCTACATAAACCACATGCTGAAAATAAGGGGTTATATGAATAGAGCAACCCGTAATTAATGGGGTCAGGCTTGAGTTATTTACTTATTCCCTCCCACCTTTTTATTACTTCTTCCATATAAGTTGTCCCTTTACTTTCCCCTGATTTAATCTTAGAAATCATTGAAGGAGATAAGTTCAACTTCACTGCCAATTCAATATTACTGGTATCACAGTATCTTTCGCTTAACAGAACTATTGCTTTACGTATATCAACGATTTTCTGAAGTTTTGTTCTCTTTGTTACCTCATTTATCGATACTTTTTCATTGCAACAAACCGTTTTTATTATCTCATCAATACTTTTTTTCTTATGTTGCTCAGTATTTATTCTTGTACGATTTTGTATTTGAACCCCATCAAGATTTTCATACGATATTTCGCCTTGTTCATGAATCATTAATTCAATATATTGCTTTATGGCTTCTTTCCTATTAGGCGAAATCAAACCCAATATTTCTTCTGTATCAACAAGCTGACTGTTTCCTTTACCAAGGTAATATAAGTGGCTGCTCCATTGATACTCAATGCCCTTATCTAGGTTCGCTTTAACAGGGTTATTGTGGATATAATGCAATAACTGAAACAGGTAATTATCTTTGTCGCATAACAATGCTTTATATCTTTGTTGAAACACATGCCCGGTTCTTCCGTGTTTACTATTATACCACTGGGTATAAACCTGTTGGACTCGTTGCATTATTTGTGATAATGGGACGTTGTCCACCTGTATTAATAAGTGGGCATGATTATCCATAATGCAAAATGCAAATAGCTTGAAATATAATTTTTCCTTATATTTTGCTAATATATCTAAATACTTGTTTTTCTCTGTTCCTTCGCGCAATATCATTTCCCCATTGTTGCCTCTAACCATGACATGATATAAAGCGCCCGGATAATGGATACGCGGTTTTCTTGCCATTTCTTATCACCTATACCAGCTATAATTAGAAAGTAAATAATTCAAGCCTGACCCCAGTTACGAAACTTTTCTGACATCTTTGTGTCCCAATTTCTACCTTATTTGTAAATTCCCTCTCCTTTTAATGAATTATTTCTATTTTTTTACCGTTTTAGATAGTGTTATAAGTCAAATAGCTCGTTCAGGTGAATAAATTCTTAACAAAAAAATAGCTAAGGCTAATGCCTAGCTATTCCAGCTATTTAAGGGGGATAAGCTCTTGCTGGTTTTGAAAAAAGTCATGCCAGGGATCACTACTGTTGATTCGCGTAAGCGCCTCAGCCATGTCGATACCGTCGGGGGCTACTATGTCCAACTCATCCCAGCCGATGGGCATGGATACTTTAGCTCCTTCTCTGGCCCTGAGCGAATAGGGAGCAATGCTGGTAGCGCCTCTGCCGTTACGGATCCAGTCAATGAAGATCTTGCCTGTACGCTTGGTCTTCCGCACATTGCTGGTGTAGCGGTCAGGCCACCTCTGCTCCATCACTTCAGCCAGACGTCTGGCGAAATCATAAAATTCCACCCAGGAAACGGCAGGCTTAAAGGGAACCACCACATGATATCCTTTGCCACCACTGGTCTTGAGATAGGACTTTAGATTAAGCTCATCCAGCATCTTTTTCACATCTCGCACACCTTGGCGCACCCTGCTCATATCCATTCCTTCATCCGGATCCAGATCAAAGACCATCAGATCAGGTTTTTCCAACTGTTCCACCCGGCTTCCCCAGATATGAAATTCCAAGGTGCCCATTTGGGCTTCGTAGATAAGACCTGAGACGTCATCAATATAGAAATACTCATCACTTAGGCCGTCGCTTCCTACCACAGGAATGGTGACAATTCCTTTGCCACCCGGTCCGGGATGTTTTTTATAAAAGCAGCTCTGGGAAATGCCCTTGGGACAGCGCACAATGCTTAAGATTCTGTGACTCACATAGGGCAATATGCGCTCGGCCACTTTAGCGTAATATTGGATCACATCCCCTTTGGTAATTCCCGGATCAGCAAAAATCACCTTGTCAGGGTTGGAAATCTTGACTCCTGCAACGATTAGATTATTAGCTCCTTTTGGCATCTTTTTCTTCTCCTTTTGGGCAATTGAGGAAGGGGCTATTGGCTCGTCCTCTCTTTCCAATCTTATATCTTTAGGATTCTTATCCATCCTTAAGCCTTTGTAGCTGGCCTGCCGTAATAATTTGTCTTTGGTCCATTCGGCAAATTTGATTTCCGCCACTAACTCTGGTTCAAGCCAGAAAAGCTTCTCCCTTGACCTGGCCTTAGGTGCCAACTTGAAAGGAGATTCTTCCCTCCTTAAATCCTTAAATTTTTCCTCCAATTCTTTTATGTCGGCTCCACTAAAGCCCGTACCGGCTCGTCCTATATAGATTAATTCTTCTCCTTCATAGACTCCAAGTAGCAAAGAACTAATCCCCCTCGTTTTGTTGCCGGTAAGGGTATATCCGCCAATGACAAATTCCTGCCTTTGATCACATTTCAGTTTCACCCAGTCACCGTTTCTCGTTCCGCTGTAAACCGAATCAACTTTTTTACCTACTATTCCTTCCAGGCCTGCCTTGCAAGCAGCAGCTAAGCTCGCTTTGCCATCGCCTAGCACATGCCTGCTATAGTACAGGTTTTGAGGAGCATTCTGCAGCAGGGCTTCCAGCGTATTTTTTCTGTCAAGCAAAGGCTTATCTCGCAAATCCATGCCGTCTAGCGCTAAAAGATCAAAGATGATATAAGTTAAACTTTTGCCTGTAGGGTTTTTCAGGTAGCTCTGCAGAGCTTGGAAATCAGTCTTACCTTCCTGGTCTGTTACAACCATCTCTCCATCCAGCACCATCGCCCTGCCCCCTGCCCATTCCACAAGGGAAGCTGCCACATCCTGAAACCGTTCTGTATAATCGTGGCCGTTTCTACTGACCAGTCGGACACTATTGCCTTGGACATAAGCCAGGATTCTGTAACCGTCGTACTTCAATTCAAAAAGCCAGTCATCACCCTCAGGAACCGTCTGGACTAATTTAGCCAGCTGCACTTTGGTAGTTTCAAAAGGGTTACGTATGCTCTTGGCTTCTTGTCCTGCTTCAATCTCCTGCATAGTGCGTCCCGTTCTGATGCTGGTGGTAAATCCTCCAATTCCCTCGGCATTTTGAGCGTATTCGTCCCTTTCTTTTAAAAGCAGCCAGTTATCTTTGGAGTCTCCTTTCTTTTTTAAGCGCACCAGAACCCACCTGCCCTTTAGTCTCTTCCCATAAAGGGTAAATTTCAACATACCTTCACTAAGCCCCTCATCCACATCACCATAAGGCTCCCAGTAGCCTTCATCCCAGAGCATTACCACTCCACCACCATATTCCCCTTTGGGAATAGTCCCTTCGAAGTTCCTGTATTCCAAGGGATGGTCTTCCACTTTTATAGCCAACCTCTTGTCCCTGGTATCATAAGAAGGACCTTTGGGCACTGCCCAACTTAAGAGTACCCCGCCCCATTCCAGGCGAAAATCATAGTGATCTTTTCTAGCCAAATGGTGCTGGACGACAAACCTTAGCCTGTCTTGCTCCTGTTCAACCTTGCCTTCCGGTTCCAGCGTTTTAGAAAAATCCCTTTTCTGATGATATGCACTCAGTTTTTCGTCCATAGATATGCTATCCCTCACTTTATAAATACCTGCTTCGAGGGGTTATTTCGATACATCCGGTTATACTTTAATATATTTACCTCAGCTTTTATAAAAAAGCGTCTTCATCTATTTTTGACTTTATTGTTTCCGTTTAGTTCTCAAGTATCCCGTAACAAGCCAAATTTAGTAACTAAAGCAAAATAGCTAGGCTTTTCACCTAGCTACTTAATCGGTGTTTCTTTAAAGGACCTGCGGGCAAAAAGATTATTGCCTTCCTTACGTTTTTCTTTGTCAATTTCACTACCCTCTGTTTTTTCATTTCTGGCTTTATATTCCCTTTGGTCGCTCACTTCCAGACCTCCTTTCACTCTTTGATCTCATATTCTTCCAGTGCTGACGTTACCTTTGTATCTCCGGAAATATATTCCCGCTTAACCATGCCGACTCCCGCCTTGAAGTATTCATAGACGGTAGCGCCCATGGAAGAAATTTTTACTTTCAGGCAGTCTGTAAACACTCCCGCCGGTGTTTCAACGGTTTCGTCTATGCTTTCAATTTCCCTGATGCCGTTAGGTTCTTCCCACTTGGTACCCACTTGCAGGGGAGTCATCAGGATAGCTGTATTCTCGGTAGGCTCTTCAGCCAGAAAATTAGTCTCCCCATAGGCCTCGCCTTGAAAGAAGGTCCGAATAATGTCTTTGTCTGAAACAACATAAATTGCAGCACTTACCGTTCCACCATTGTCCTCCCTGATCTGAGCCCTCTTGCCTTCGGTAAAGAGAACTTCCCTAGAGAAAGAAGCGTATTCGTTCCCTTCCCCTTTATATTTCCAGCTGCTCCCCTGGGTAAGAGGAAAATATTCACTGATCTTGGTATCGACAGTCCCAGGCTTTTCTTCCTCTTGGTCATTGTTTTGCCCGCTTTGATTATTTTGCTGGGGGACTTGAGGGGCAGGTTCGTTTTTAGGAGTACAAGCTGTGCTTAATGTTAGGATAAAGATTAAAACTAAAGTTATTATTACTGATATAGCTTTTCGCAAACATCTCACCTCGTAAAATCATAGAACTCTCCTCATTGGTTATTATGTCTAATAAGAGTAAAAAAATAACTCTTCGGAAACAAGAGTTATTTTTTACTATCTTTCTATTTATTTAGTTCAAGAAAAATATCAGGGACTTTGACCGGCTTAACATCTATTTTTTGCCAGACATTTCCTACTACATAAGGTTCCTCTTTCAGCCATTCATCCAAGGCTTCTCTGGAAGGATAGTCGACGATCATGACCGAGCCGATCATCTTTCCGGCATCATCAAGTAGGGCAGCACCGTATAAATGCTCTTTGTTTTTCATTCTTTTGGCGATGGATTTCAAATGTTCTTCCCTGGCGGCCAACCTTCTTTCCAAAGCCTTTTCATCCGTACCGTCATAAGCTATTACCAGGTATTGCATTATTATCATCTCCTTTTTAACTATACTATAGCAATTTTGCCCTATAATACTTTTCCCTTTTTATTTTAATAGAAAAACGTCTATTGTTGTAAATTTGCGTAAAAAAAACTGCCGACAGGTTACTTTGCCGGCAGCCTGAAGCCTTTCAAGGTTTCTGAGGATTTTTTTATACAATTTTCACGTTTTGAATATTCTACATATGGCTATTAAATTCATCCCTTATGTTGCTGTCATTAAATGCCACATATAAAGGACGGTTAAAATTGAAATTATCAAGTACCTTTATTGCATCATACTTACCATTGTTGTTTAAATGATTAAACACGCCTAAATCTGTAACTCCAAACTTTGTTAATCCATTATTTACTGAATCAAGTAATTCGTCTAATGAACCAAAAAACTCCTTATACTCCGCCGGGATTGAGTCTATTAGTTCTCCATACTGATAACCTTTTAGTACCCCGATCTTAGCATTAGCCAAGAATAAATCATCTATGCTATTATATTTTGTACCGTTTGATGCTGTAACAATTGATGTAACTGCATCTCTTAGTTTATGTGAAAAGTAGAAATACTTTTCCCTTTCAGGAGTCTTTTGCACTTGGAAAACAAGATCAATTTCTTTTTCCTTAAACTTTTTTTCAATTATTGACCACTCATCTATAATAAACTTTGCTGGATACCCCATTTTATCAATAATTGATTTTACAGTTGCATAATCTGATCCTTGAATATTTCCATCATCATCAATATATTGATATGGCGGAAAAGGATCCGCCCCAATAATTAAGGTTTTCATCTTACTCTCTCCCTAATTTTTGGGCTAATGCCTTCAATTCAGGGTGTATAAATTTACCATCACTCATTATTTGTAAACCGTCAAGCCATACTGAACATTCTAGGCAAATACCATCAACATGGCTTTTAGCAACTCTGGGTGCTCCACCGGAATAGTTTGGTCCTTGATGGCCAAATCCCCACTCAGTGCTTCCCCATACTCTTTCATCTTCAGTTGTACATCCTTCTAGTTTAGCATTTGGACTACATCCATAACATACGTGAGCTGCTAAGTACATATTCGGATCATTCAATGATTTGAAATACTCCTCTACTTGTTTAGCAAGTCTTCCACCTTCGAATTTAACAATTCTTCCTTTTTCAACAATGTAAGTTATAGGTTCACTCAGGACGCCAAGTTCTAGGTCTCCGCCGCCGCTTAAGGCTCCGTCAAAGGTAATTCTTCCATTTATCGTTTCTTCTTTTGGTGCCCAACCAATTTGGCCAATTAAGAAATGAGCCCCAGGTGTACTATAGTCAATTTCATTATTTATTGGTCTGGCAGGATCGTTTTCAAATGAAACATCTGTACCAGCTTTGTTTGTAATCCGCACTTTTTTAGCTTTTTTAGTCAATTCAGTTAGTTTATCTTGGAACTCTTTTTGGGCCTGCATATCTACTAGTCCAATGTTCCTAACAATTCTTTCAATTCCCAAGCCACCGAGCATAACTTGTCTGGTTCTACCATTAGTTACAGCTTTATCCCAAATTGGTGAATAGAGTAACCATTGGTCATTTAATTCAATCCAGACATCGGTTTGATCTACACAAGCTTTTAATGGATCAGGTAAATAGTCCATTGTTAAGGCACCATAACCCTTCGGTGTAGAATGCCAAGCTAACATAGCTTTTGCCCCTAAAGCATCGGCCATTTTAACGATTTCCTCTGCCACTCTAAAATCACTAACTGAATCAATTGTAACTAAGACACTTTCCCCTTTTTTCACCTTAATCATGTCATGCAAAAGTTTGTAAGCAGTTTTTGTTAATTCCATGTCTAAATATTGAGCCATTAATTATCCTCCCCTTCCTTAAGTTCTAATTTTATAGGATATATTTTCATTAAAATCAAATAAGCTATAATTGAAATCACTAAGGAATTGATCGAGGCTATACCAGCTTTTACAGTGAACCCAACAATACAACCTATTACCCAAGCAATTATTGCACTAATATTCCAATCAGGAAGTTGGTCCTCTTTAATTCTATAGGACTGTTTTCTTATAAAGTAGTAATCTGCCATAATTACTCCTGCCATAGGTGGAACACCTATACCAAGTATGTTTAACCAACTAACAAAGTAATCAGCAATTCCTAAGCCACCAAGAATTGACCCGAGAATCCCTACCGTTAAGGTTATCTTTGACTTTTTAACATTGATGATATTTGACAAGCCTAAGGATGTAGTATATAAATTGTTATCATTTGTGGTCCATTGGGCAGCTATTAAAACAATCAAAGCCGGAATTCCTAATCCTAGTTGGAGCATCGCCTTGGGTAAGTCACCTGTTCCTGTTGCTAAAGCTGATAAGTATCCTGCCAGAATAATAAATGTATTTGCGATCATGTACCCGAATGCTGTAGCCAGCCATGCTCCTTTTGCGTCTTCCGAATATCGGGTAATATCGGCTTGAGCTGCTGCCCCTGCCGCAAAAGAACCTACCACCAATACGACTCCTGCACTTAGAGTTACACTACCTGTAGGTACAATTGATAATATCCCTGCCCAGCCTCCTGCAGAATTAATTGCAGCCACCGTTCCCGCCGTAGCAGTGAGAAAAATCAAGGGAACTGCAATATTACTTAACACACTTAATCCTTTATAACCGAAATAGGCCGAAAGAAGCATTAGTATTCCGCCCCAACAGCCTGCTACATAGGGGTTTGTTATAAAACCTCCGTTAGGAAACATGGCATTAATTGTTCTGCCAAAGAATCCGCACTGAACTGAAAACCAACCGCCCATAGTTAAGGCTAGAACAAGGCTGACAATTTTAAAACCTTGTTTACCAAAGCTATAAATAGCAATTCTTGAGGATGACAGCCCCTCTCTAGCTCCTGCTGCACCTATTGCCCCACCATAAATCGAAAGTATGGCATTACCTATTAATGCTGCAATTATTGCCTGGGTCATATTTAACCCTGCTGCCATTGCCGCACCTGTAAATAATCCAGACATGCAGATAGCAAATCCCGCTGCGACTATTGCAACATTTAAAACACTTTTTCTCTCACTTAAAGGTACCCTTTCTGTAGCATAGTCGTTAGAAGAAGTTTTCTCTAATACTTCTGTTTGACTTTGCATAGCTTGAAATTCTGACATGGTATTCCTCCCTTCTTTTTTTCAAAATATTTTGTGTACTAATAATATAATAAAGTCTAATAAGATTCATTATTTAGACAACTCAATAAATAAAGGTAGGTTGTTCAATTGAACAACCTACCTTTAAAAATAGGTTCTATGATAAATGTTGGGGTAAGCAGGAAAAAGAAAAGCATTTGGTCGAATACGTTAGTTCCCCAACTAACCCTCCAAGGAGGTCGTATTAACCAAATGCATAATCAGTTTACCAAAAATTTGCTTCTTTTAGAAGATGTAACTATTGAAGATATCAAACATTACCAAGAGCAATGCGAAGTGCGCATCTCTCAACCTGTTCGATCTCATATCTGCCCTCAGTGTGGCTCTACCACTAATAAAATCCACGACTATCGTTTCCAGGTTATTAAGGATATACCTTTCCTTAATAAACCTCTTCGCTTATATTATCGCAAGCGCAGATACAAGTGTCAGCACTGTCATAAGCGTTTTTATGAGCAGGTTAATTTTGTGGGACGTTATCAACGTATGACACGCAGGCTCATTGAGGTTGTTCTTGAGCGCCTTCGTTCTAACTTTAGTATGTCTTCTATTGCTAAAGACTTTGGTCTTTCGACCTGCACGATTACACGCATTTTTGACTATGTCTCTTACAAGCTCACTGATTTACCAGAGGTTCTTTCTGTTGATGAATTTAAAGGAACTACAGATAAAGGAAAATACCATTGCATACTGGTAGATCCTATTAAATCTAAGGTCCTAGATATTCTGGATCATCGTTCTTTGGATTATCTTCTTAAATACTTCTCGCGTTTTAAAAATAGAAATAAGGTTAAGTATGTGATTATCGATATGTGGCAGCCCTACAAGTCTGCTATTCAGCAGCTATTTCCCAACGCACAAATTCTTATAGACCGTTTTCATTATGTACGTAACTGCATTTGGGCACTTGACAAAGTACGTAAAAATCTTGTGAAGTCTCTACCCTATGCTAAGAGTAAATTTCTAAAAAACTGTAAACGCCTACTACTCAGCCATCCTAATAAACTAAGTACAGAAGGTAAAATGCGTTTAGCCAATATCCTTATGCTTGATAATAAGTTACGTTTAGCCTACATTCTCAAAGAAAAATTTATGGATTTCGTCCGTTCTAAGAATGTTTCTGAAGCTAGATACAAACTTAAACTATGGCTTCAGCTTGTAGAAGAATACAAGGTTTCCGAATTCTCCTACCTTTCAAGGACTATTAGAAGATGGAAGCAGGAAATTTTAAATTCATTTTCCGTTCCCTATAGCAATGGCTGTGTAGAAGGTTTTAACAACAAGATTAAGGTTCTAAAACGCAATGCTTATGGTTTCAGAAAGTTTTCTCGTTTTCGCACTCGGATTTTACATTGTTGCTCATAAAATAAGGGGAGCAAGTATTCGACTGAATACCTACCACCCCAACATTTGACAAAGAACCTAAAAATACTCAGAAACAATTGAAATTATTGTATTCATCAAATATGGCATATTCCAAGGCTCATATCCTAATATTTCTACAATCTTTCTCTTTCGATAATTTACCGTATTTTTATGAATATAAAGCTTTTTGGCAGTTTCTTCAGTGTTCATATTATTTAATACCAATGTTTTCAAAGTCTTATATAAGTCGAAGTCGTTTTCTAGATCAAATTGTTTAAGCTTACTAAGCACATTTTTTTCTATAGATTTAAATTTACTCATGTTGCGTAGGTCTCTAAATAATCCGTAAAATCCGATATCCTCAAAACTAACGACTTGGTTATCACCCAAAAAGGTTCTGCCTATTTTAGCTGCATCCATTGCTTCTATATATCCTTCCGGAATTTGTTTAAAACTCTCTAAATCTGAGCTTATGCCAATCGAGACGGATCCCCTAAAATTATCCTTACAGCATTTTAAACAATGATTTGCTAGTTTTTTAGCCCTTTCACCTGTGTCTTCTTTTGATCTTTCCATTAAGATAATAAAAATATCACTTCTAAGACCTAATAAATTATTTTTATTATCTAACCTTACTACTTCCTTGATTTTGTCATAAAGCACCTCATTTACAAACTTTTCAAATTCGCTAATATTAATGGAATGGCTTTGAATATCATTTAAATTAATGATAATTACCCTACACTTATTTAATATATCCCAACCAACATCTTGTCCCATGCGAATAGCTACATCATCTGATCTGAAGTTCCATGTAATAAGGTCACCAATATATTCTTGTTTTCTTATATTTTCTAGTTCGCTAATTCTTGAATTATTGGTGAAAATTAATGTGCACAGGTTGCTAATACTTTTTAAAAACCTAAGATCACGATTAAAAGTATTCTCATAGTATTCAGTGAGAATTAAGCCGTAGTTAAATTTATTAGATTCAACAGTAAGTATTATTCTTTTAACTGGCTTCCCATCTATTACGCAGTATCCGTCTTCTTTACATTTACTTCTAATGTAATTAAAGTGCTCTTTAACTATATTATTTATTTCCGGTGCTTCCTCATCTAATTTCGGATATAAAATTTTATTTGTGACATCCAAGAAGAAAATTTTGCGGCCATATTCTTCGGTCATTATCTTAAAAATCGTACTAATATCCCTTTTCGTGGCAATGTATTCTATAAGCTTATCCTGCATTTTGATTACATCTTCATATTTAGATTCCGGGTTCCCCATTAACCTAAGAATTATTGGATTAAGTATTTCAATATATGATCTTTTACTATTTGCTACAATTAACGGAAATCCTAATTCGTTGCATAAGTCGATAATTTCTGGATGAATCTCCTTTAAAAATAACTCTATATGGCAAATTACTAACCCTGATGATTTTTTTTCGTGTAAAGCCAAAATTACTGACTTTTGTCTTTCTATATTTTGCATAATGGCATAAAAAGAAGTTATGTATAACTGATTTTCTAACACCCAGGTTTTTATCTTAGTTTCAGCTACCTCAAGCACACTAATACTCGTAATTTCATTATTTAACCCTTTAGCCCCTGCTACGACTTTTGCATCTTTTAAACCTCCAAATTTAAAAATATCAGAAACAATCATCTTATCCCCCCTACAAGATATAGAATTTTATTTTATTCCTAATGAAGAATATTGTTTGAAATAACAATACAAATAGTTTTATTTATTCAAATAAATATTTACAAATCTTCGTGATTTTATTATAGATATATTAAACTTATAAAAATAGGAGGTAAAAGAAATGCTGAATGTTATTGAAATATTAAGAAATTTAATTCAAATAGATTCCAGTAACCCCCCGGGCAATGAAAAACATATGGTTGATTATATTTTGACTTATTTTCCTGGATATAAAAATACCAAAGTTATAACACATGATGAAAAGAGAGCGTCGCTGGTTATTGATATACCTGGTATAACCAACCAGGTTCTCGCTTTTGTAGGACATTTAGATACTGTTCCAGTGGATATTTCCAAATGGACATATAACCCGTTCTCTGCTGAAATAGTAAATAATGCTATGTACGGTCGTGGAACATCTGACATGAAGAGCGGTCTTGCTTGTATGATTTGCGCTGCAAGTTACTTCATTAATAACGCAATTAGACCTAAATACACAATTCGATTAGTATTTACAGCAGATGAAGAATGTAATGGTACTGGCATCAAATACCTAATCAATGAGGGCTTCTTTGAAGATGTTGATTTTTTAATTTTACCTGAACCAACCGATGAGGCTATTGTGCTAAAAGAAAAAGGTTCATTATGGTTACGTTTTTTGGTTCATGGAAAATCATCCCATGGCTCACAGCCAGAACTAGGTATTAACGCAATAGAAAAATTATATGAGTTAATAGAACATATTAAGCCAATAATTTTAACAGGCGAAATGGATTCTTTGCTTGGTAAAAGCAGTTTGGCAATTAACAAAATACAAGGAGGTAAAAGAGTAAATATCACAGCTGACTTTTGTGAGGCTGAAGTTGATATTCGGACTCTACCTAGTCTCAATCATGGTTACATATTAGATTACATTGATGATCAAATTAAAAAGATTGAAGAAAAGAACAAAGGTTTAAATATTGCTTTGGAAATCCTAAATAATAGACCACCTCTCATGACAGAAGAAAAAAATGAGCTGGTCGTTGAGCTAGTAAAAACAATGGAGAATCTAGGTTTATCCGTGGAATTCAAAGGAGTTAACTATTTCACTGATGCCTCCTTAGTCCTAAGTAAATATGACATACCATTCATTATTTATGGACCGGGAAAAATAAATCAGTGCCACATTGAAAATGAATACGTATTATTATCAGCTGTTAGAAGGGTATTAAACGTATATTTAGAACTACTAAGACCCAAAAATTAGTTTGGTGATACACAATACTCCTGTTCATTTAAGCTGTTGTTGATTTTGAAAAAAATCATGCCAGGGGTCATTACCGTCAATTCTTCTGAGAGCCTCGGCCATATTGACGCCATCAGGGGCTACTGTGTCCAACTCATCCCACTCGATGGGCATGGATACCTTGGCCCCTTTTCTTGCTCGTAGGGAATACGGAGCAATGCTGGTAGCGCCTCTGCCGTTCCGAATCCAGTCGATGAAGATCTTGCCACTACGATTGACCTTCCTCACATTGCTGGTATAGCGATCAGGCCACTTATGCTCCATCACTTCAGCAACTCTTCTGGAAAAATCGTAAAACTCCTCCCAGGAAACAGCAGGTTTTAGGGGAACCACTACATGGTACCCTTTGCCGCCGCTGGTTTTGAGGTAGGAGTTTAAGGAAAGTTCGTCAAGCATATTTTTCATATCTCGTACACCTTGACGCACCTTGTTCAGATCCATCCCCTCATCTGGATCCAAATCAAATACCATCATATCGGGCTTTTCCAACTGGTCTACCCGGCTCCCCCAGATATGAAATTCCAAGGTGCCCATTTGCGCTTCGTAAATCAACCCGGAAGCGTCCTCAATATAGAAATAGTCATCACTTTCCCCGTCACTTCCCATGACAGGAATAGTGATGACCCCTTTGCTACCCGGACCGGGATGCTTCTTATAGAAACATGCTTGGGAAATGCCCTTGGGACAACGAACAATGCTGAGGATTCTGTGGCTCACATAGGGCAGCATGCGCTCTGCCACCTTGGCATAATACTGGCTCACATCTCCTTTGGTAATTTCAAGGTCGGCAAAGATCACCTTGTCCGGGTTGGTAATCTTGACCCCTTCAATGATGATACTTTTAGGTTCTCTATGCATCATTTCCTCCTCTTTTTGGGTAAGTGATGAAAGCTGAATTATTAGGGTCAAGACTAGGATGTTATTCTTTTATGTCATATTCTTCTAAGGAAGATGTAACTTTAGTCTCACCAGAGATAAACTCCCGCTTTACCATACCTACTCCGTCTTTGAAGTATTCGTAAACGGTGGAACCCATTGATGAGATCTTAACTTTAATGCAGTCGGTAAATGTTCCGGCAGGTGTCTCGACTGTTTCGTCCACGCTTTCAATTTCCCTTATGCCATTAGGTTCCTCCCATTTTGTACCTACTTCGAGAGGAGTCTTAAGAATGGCTGTGTTTTCAGTAGGGTCTTCATCAAGAAAGTTTACTTCTCCGTAAGCTTCGCCCTGGAAAAAAGTTCGAACAATCTCCTTATCAGAAACAACAAATACGGCTGCACTCACTGTTCCGCCATTATCCTCTCTGATTTGGGCCTTGTTACCTTCTGTAAAAAGTACCTCTCTGCTGAAGGAAGCATACTCATTACCCTCACCTTGGTATTTCCAGGTACTTCCTTCTGTTAGAGGGAAATACTCCCGAACATTTTTTCCATTGTCTTGCGGTTCTTCTGTTCCGTTTTCATTGCCCTGTTCCTCTTCGTTATTTTGAGGCGGTGTCGGCTCTGTTTTGGGAGCACAAGCTGAAGATAACATTATACTAAGGAGTAGGACCAAAGCTATGGCCATTAATGTCAAAACTTTTCTTATATATCTCACCTCGTAAATTTCACAAACTGTTCTGTACGGTTATTATGCCAAATTTGAAATAAAATAATAACTCTTCAAGGAGAAGAGTTACTATTTATTCCTGTATACCTTGTCCTTTAAGCAGAATCAAAATATTTTCGATTGTTAGTTTCTCAGCTAATAGCTCCCTAAATTTAACAGATTTCTCTTTTCCTTGCTCACGAAGTTTTTGCAATTCTTCTGGAAGCAATTGTTTTCTTTTTAGCAATGCTTCATGGAAATTCTCAAATTTCCCTAGCTTATCAATGGCTTCTCCGCCATAGAAGTCTTTATTGAAAGCCTTAACCTGATCCCCGGGAACCAAGTAAGTACCGTCCTCTGCCGCTAAAGTCAAGCGATTCAACTTCAGCCCTCCCTTGAATTTAACCACTACAAACCTTTATTTGTTTTTAACCCGGTATCTCAGAACGGTTTTAAGCTTAGCCGGGTCGGTCTTTCTTACATCGGAAATATAGATTTCTCTATGCTGCAAAGTAACAATCTCCAGCCCATTAGCTTGGATGAACTCCTTCATTTTGGCAAAACTGCGTGGCTCATCGTCGTAAGGTCCGATATGCATGATCTGCACTGCCAAGCCATCTTCAAGATTACCAAAAGTAACCTCATCCAGCAGCTGATGGGGTTTTTTCTTCCGTACATGCTCCATTGCCTTTTCGGCCACTTCTTCGGTTACAAAATCGGGTTGTCTAATCATGATTGTATATAATAACTCCTCTTTATTTAAGGTCTCCGACTTTCTGCCTTTTTCTGTTAAATCCCATAAGCCTTCCAAGGGATAAACAGTATATTCAAAATACCCCTCAGGCGTATATCCTTGTTTGGGCATCATCCGCACGGCATAAGCCAGAGAATATAAAACGCCAACCCTTTCTGCAAAATCCTCTTGGTTAGGGTTGCCCTGACCGCTTAGCATGAAGAACTTTTGCTTGGGAACTGTGACAAGCTCAGGCGTCTCTTTCGGCAAATATAAATTTTTCTCCTGCTTTTTCCACTCGTATTTCACTTAACCACTCTCCTTCCACTCTAAAGTTTTTCCAATTTATAGACAGTTCCACAGCGCTTTATTTTTCCCTTTTTTAATACCAAAGACTCTAGGGATGTTTTTCAACCAATTGACAAAGTAAGGAACTTGGTCAACTGGCTGAAAAATAGCCCCATTGGATTCACTCCGCCGGGGCTCAATTTGGGGTTAAAAACTGTCACTCCCTCTACTGCTTCCTTAGCTTTCAAAAAGCTCTCAACAATTTCCATAAAAATTAATTTCAAGCGACAAATTAACCTTACTTAAACAAAAACAGTTTGAACAAGGAGCATGTAAATAACAGTCCCTACCCCAATACTTAATAAGGTATTTTCTTTCCAATAATGCAAGGCAGTAGTACAAATGATGGCTATGGCCTCAGGAAACCCATAAGGATAGCTTAGAAGGCTAACATCCTTAAGACAATAGACTACCAACAGGCCGATAGCCGCATAGGGCAAAACTTGTCCGAGATAACTGAGATAAGAATTATTAGCTTTGCTGCCTTTAAACAGAATAAAAGGCAGAAATCTGGTTATCATCGTTCCCAGTGCTACCATGCAGATAATGATGAAAGTTTCCAGTGGGGTTAAAGTCATTATGCTTTCTCCTCTTGCAACTGTTTTTCTTGGTCATACCCTTTACGAAACAAAGTTAAAACAGCCAGGATGGCCAGCATAGCAGGTATGATAAAATTGCTTTGGCCAAGAAGCACTAAACACAGGACAGAACAACCAACACCAATAATGGCGGGTTTATGATCTTTTTGGCTTTTCCATTGGCCTACAAAGATGACGACAAACAGGGCTGTTAAGACAAAACTCAGTCCTTTGGTATTAAAAGAGACTACAGAACCAAGCATAGCGCCAAGGACTGAACCGAGCACCCAGTAACAGTGGTCAAGGAAGGTTATAAAGAAATAAAATAAGTTGGGCCTAACGCCTTCCGGGGGCTCAGTGGAACAGACGATGGAAAAGGTTTCATCACAGAGACCAAAAATAAGGTAAGGCTTGATTTTGCCCATATCCTTATACTTTTCAAGCAGAGACAAGCCGTAAAATATATGGCGCGCATTTACTATGATGGTTAGCAACAGGGCATAAAGGGGGTTAAATGCTGTAGTCAGGAAAGTAATAGCTAAATATTGGGCTGAACCTGCAAAGCCCAGTAAACTCATCAAAAAGGTCCAGCCAACCCCATAGCCCTTGCTATTCATGAGAATCCCGTAAGCTATCCCTAAAAAGGTAAAACCCGTAAAGACGGGGATGGTATGGGGAAAGGCAGCTTTCAGTGCCTTGATTTTTTCTTCCAATTTATCACACCTCTAACTAGACAAGCTACGACGAATTTTTCCAGTCACCAGCAGGTCAAATTCATTTATATAATATAAAACCACAAAACCGCCTTGTAAGCAAGACGGTTTTGCTCTTCCTAAAATTTAAACCAAAATACTACTCCATCCTCACTGTTCTTAGCCCCATAGGTAAACTGGTGCAACTCTAGTATTCTACGCACAATAGCCAGGCCTAAGCCGGTACCTCTGGAATGGCTCCTCGCCTCATCGCCTTTTTTAAATGGCTCCCAAATCTCGTCTAATTTATCTTCCGGGATGTGGCTGCCGCTATTATATACTTCCAAGGTGTCGCTATAGATTTTTATCCTAATGCTTCCACCTTGAGGTGTTTTGTCCAGAGCATTAATAAAAAAGTTGTCTATGACTCTCAAAATAAGTGAGGGATCGGCTTGGATCTTTGCTTTACCTTCTAAGGATGTAGTGATGAGTTTTGCTTCCCATAGCGGCTTGTAACGGTCAATGATTGTTTTAGCTAACTCTTCAAGTGCCACGTCTTCTAAGCTGATTTTAAGATAAGCTGATTCCAATCGGGTTAACTCTAAAAGCTGATGGATTATCTGGTCCATCCGCTGCACATTGGCCTGAATATGGCTGGCATAGTACTCCCTTTTCTCCGTATGGACATTTTCTTGTAAGTTCTGGGCGTAGCCAGAAATAACACTTAAAGGAGTTTTCAGATCATGGGCCAAGGCGTTGGTCATTTCCCTGCGCTGGTTTGCAAGTTCCTCCTGTTGCCGATAAGTCTTGTAAGTTTGCTTGGCCAGGATTAAAGCTCCTATGCCAAAGGTTATTAGACAGGAGAGCCAGAGAAAAGCCAGAGTTCCAACACAGCGTTCACCAAGATTTACCTCCCGGCCCAGGACTGTCCAAAAAGAGCTTCCCACAATTTCATCGTCATTTAGCGTAGCCAGATTTTGATAAGGTAACAGCAAATAGTAGCGATAAGTTAGGAATCCTACTCTTTCCACTGAGCTTTCCATGCCAAAAAAGCGGTCAATAGCTGCCCTTAATTTAGCTTGGTCTGTCACCAGCTGGCGAAGTTCAGTCCGTTTTTGGCTTCCCGGATTGCCGGTATTTTCGGGAATGATACCTCCATATTTAAAATAAGGTAAATCCTTCGTATCCTGCTGTCCTGCAATAACAAAGACTAGCTCTTCGGTACTTTCACCACTGCTTGCGATTAGCTTGCCCCGTTCATCAAATTTTTGAGCGTACATAGGTTGAACTACAATCTTCTCCGGGATGACCATGTCATTATCTAGCCAGAAGCCCTCCAGGTGTAGTGAATATCCTGCCAGATCCCCGACCTTCTTTGGCTTAGGGTCAGCATACAAATAGTCTTCCAGTTCCCTGATTTCTTTTTCGTCCAACCAATCTTCAGGGTTTAAATAAGCATCGGCTGTATAATGCATGTTTCCTTCTCTGTATTTCGTATAACTGCAGCGCCAGTACTTATTTGTATTGAATAAGAGCTTGTATTCACCTGTGAAGATGGCCAATTCCGAATCCTGCATGGTGAAGAAAGGCGTCTCCTCTAACAGCCTGCTATTTACTTCTAAAAGATCCGTTATCTGACCCTCTTCGTCCAGATGGTTTTGCAGGATATTTTCTACTCTTTGATTAACTCGCAGGCCAAATGCCTCCAACTCCATGCCGGCTTCCTTTTTTTTCTGGTCTATTAAATAGGAACTGAAGCCCAGCATCAGTATAAAATAAGTAATTAAAAACACACTAATAGTTCTAAGATAAATAATACTCTTTGCTCTATCCTTTTTCATTATTTCCCTCCAGTTTATAACCTCTCTTAAAAACGGTTTTAAGCTGCCCGGCAGCGCTGCCCAGAGCCTGGCGCAGCTTTTTAATATGATTGTCTACCACCCGGTCGCTGCCCTCAAAATCATAGCCCCAGACCCTGGTGAGTAAGGTTTCCCGGCCGACCACTTGGCCTGGGTTTTCCATGAGAATTCTTAAGACAGCAAACTCCTTTGGGGCCAACACTACTTCCTCCCCATTAACCCAAACCGAAAAGCGATAGGGGTCGAGTTTGATGCTCCCTACTTCCATCACTTCCGTCCTGATCATCCCCTTGGCCCGCTTCAATAAAGCAGTTACTTTAGCATAAAGCTCAGCTAAAGAAAAGGGCTTGGTGACATAATCGTCACACCCTACTCGGTAACCGTATAATCTATCCTCTTCACTGTGCCTGGCGGTAAGAAAGATAATGGGGACATCACTGCTTTTCCTAAGTTCCCGGCAGATGGTAAAACCGTCGACTTCCGGTAGCATCACATCTAACAGCACCAGATCGTACTCGTCGGTCAAGCACATTTCATACCCTTCTTCTCCGTTTTTAGCAGAAGTTACACTCCAGGTCCCGCCGCTTTTTTCCGTAAAATAGTCGGTAATGATTTCCCTCAGCTCGCCGTCATCTTCGACCAACAGAAGTTTAAAAGCCATCGTTTCACCTCCAAGGATAGCTTACCACGCAGATTTATCCTTTTTATGTCCATAACTTTTAAAGCTCGGCTTAGTTTCAATTAATTATAAACTAATTTCTGGTTTAACAAGTTCACCAAATTTTACTTCACAGTTCACCAAATCCCACTCACGCTCTTCCCTGTTAATGAAGCTTTTGCTTATCAGGGTGTTACAATCCTCTGTAATAGATTTAAGTGTAAAGAGATCTTTGAAAGGATTTTTCCTCAAAGTTTAGGCTGTGGGAAATGCATGTGCGGGGTACCCTGTTCCTTTGCCAATCCTGTCCACAAGTACCAAAAAGCCACTGAATCTTCTTAAGAATTCAGTGGCTTTTGTTGAAATCTTCTACTTATAAACACTAGGCAAGCTCCTCTTTTGCTTCCTCTTCAATTCCCAGATAGGCTCGCCGGACCAGGTCATTTTGCTGTAAATTTTGAGAAGTGTCGGCGAGGACAATCTCTCCTGTTTCCAACACATAGCCTCGGTCTGCTACTGCTAGAGATAAATAAACGTTTTGTTCGACCAGCAGTACTGGTATTCCAGTTTTGTTTATCTCCTTAATAGTCTCAAAAATAGATTCCACAACAATGGGAGCTAAGCCGAGGGACGGTTCATCAAACAAAATTATGCGTGGATTGGCCATCAGTGCTCTTCCAATGGCTAACATTTGCTGTTCTCCGCCGCTTAAAGTTCCACCTTTTTGATGCCTGCGTTCTTTTAAAATGGGGAAAAGCTCATAAACTTTCTCCAGGTCATTTTTGATACCTTCCTTATCATTTCTGAGAAAGGCACCCATCTCTAAGTTTTCCAAGACCGTCATGCCGGCAAAAATTCTACGCCCTTCTGGAACCAAGGCAATCCCTTTACCGGCTATTTTGTCGCTGCTTAAGCCTTGAATTTGTTCGCCAAAGAGCTCTATGCTACCAGTGGATTTAACTACTCCGCAAATTGCTTTTAAAGTCGAAGTTTTACCGGCACCATTATTGCCAATTAAAGCTACTATTTCCCCTTTATTTAGTTCAAAGGATATCCCTTTTACTGCTTTAATGGCACCGTAAGAAACTTCCAAATTATCAACTTTCAGCATCTCCCACCCCTCCTTTTGCTTAGCTGGCTTCTTTGGCACTTTTCCCTAAATAGGCCTCGATTACTTTCGGATTTCGACTGACCTCTGCCGGGCTTCCGTCAGCAATTTTTTTGCCGTGATCCAGCACAATAATCCGGTCAGAAATAGACATAACCACGCGCATATTATGTTCGATGACGATTACTGTCGTCTTTAAGTCGGTTTTAATCCACTTGATAAACTCCAGTAAGTCCTGTGACTCCTTAATGTTCATGCCGGCCGCCGGTTCGTCTAAGAGCAGTAAATCCGGATCGCTTACTAAAGCCCGGGCTATTTCCAAGCGTCTTTGTTCTCCGTAGGGCAAAGAAGATGCCAGTTCATCTTTACGATGTAATAAATTGGTCATCTCAAGACATTTTAAACTCTCTTCTTCGATAATAGCTTCAGTCTTTTGACTTTGCCAGGGTAAAAGTGCTTTAGAAAGATTAGGCTTTAACTTGTTTTGAAAACCGACCTTAACATTTTCCAAAACGGTCATTGAACCGAAAAGCCTAATGTTTTGGAAAGTTCTAGCAATACCAAGTGAATGAATCTGGTGAGGTTTAAGCCGGCTCAACTCTGTTCCTTTAAATTTAATACTGCCCGCCGTTAAGGGATATCCTCCGGTAATCATATTAAACAAGGTTGTTTTCCCAGCCCCGTTAGGTCCGATAATGCTGGTAATCTTGCCCTGTTCAATTACAGCCGAAACTTGATCGACCGCTATGACACCACCAAAATGTTTTGATACGTTATCAATATCTAAAAAAGCCATGTAAATTCCTCCCTAACCATCGGCTTGCTTAATCGGAACACCAGATTTTCGCCACGGCAGCTTAATACTTCCCCCACCCATTATTCCTTCTGGCCGGTAAATCATCATAGCCACCATTAATACACCTACAACTAACATGCGCCACTCCACTAAAAACCGCAGGATTTCTGGAAGTAAGGTCATGATGGCCGCTCCTACTACCGGACCGATTATAGTCCCTGCTCCTCCTAAAAAGACCATGGCCAGCATCAGTGACGAATCTTGAAAGAGAAAGGTATCCGGACTGATAAACGTAATATAGTGGGCGTAAAAACTTCCGGCAAAGCCTGCGAAAAAACCTCCTAAAGCAAAAGCAATTAATTTATGCTTAGTTATATCGATACCCATAAAAGAAGCTGCATCTTCGTCGTCTCTGATTGCCTTAAAAGCTCTGCCTAAGAAAGTATTGGGTATTTGCCAGGCGATAAAGAAAGCCAGGATAAAGAAAAGCAAGATAAAGTAATAATAAGGTATCCTTGTTGCAAATTTAAAGCCTAGGATTTCCGGCCTTGGTATGCCTGGTAGCCCCATTGGTCCTCTGGTCAATTTATCCCAGTTGATGAGCAATATCCGAAAAATTTCTCCAAAGCCTAAGGTAGCTATAGCCAGATAGTCTCCTTTGAGACGCAGGGCCGGAAAACCGATAGCTATGCCAAATAGCGCCGTAAAGATCATACTGATGATCAAAGTCACGAAAAAATTTAATCCAAGTTTAAGACTAAGGAGTGCCGAAGTATAAGCGCCCATACCAAAAAATGCTGCGTGCCCTAAAGAGAATAAACCAGTCAGTCCTAAGACAATTTCTAATCCTAAGGCAAGGATGCCGTAAATTCCAACCATTATGGCAATATGAATAATATAAGTTGTTTTTATGACCAGTGGCAAAAGTAAGACAGGAATAAGGAGTAGGTAAGGTAATAATTTATTTTTACTTGTCACTGTATCATTCACCCCCTTATGCCCTTTTATCGTAAATATTAGCCGAGAATAGACCTGAAGGTCTAAATAGCAAGACTATAATTAATACCGTAAAGGTAATTGCTTCCCTGTAACTGGAGGATAGTAAAACTACCCCGAAGTTTTCCACAATTCCTAACACAATTCCACCAATCATGGCTCCGGGAATACTGCCAATGCCACCCAGGATGGCTGCAGTAAAAGCCTTTAACCCTGCAGTATAGCCCATAGTAGCATAAACAGCATCATAATACATTCCTACTAAAAATCCTGCTGCACCACCTAAGGCTGAGCCCACTGCAAAGGTGACCGAAACAACCTTATTGATGTTAATCCCCATTAGACCTGCCGTTTCCTTGTCTTCGGAAACAGCTCGTATTGCTTTTCCATACCGGGATTTGTTAACAAACCAGTTCAACCAGATCATCAGAAGAATAGAAGTTCCTAAAATAAAGATTTGGATGGTATTTATGGTGGCATTTGAGCCAAGGGGAATGGCTTTAACATTTAAAATTTTAGGTACCGCATAGGTTTCCGAGCCGATAAGAAGCCGGGCCAAATTAGACAAGACTATGGACATCCCAAGAGCACTTGTAGTAACAACCAGCCTTGGGGCACTGCGTAACGGTTTATAGGCAATTCTTTCGACAAGGACACCCAAAATTGCACTGAGCCCAAGAGTTAAAATGATTATTACAAAAAAGTTCATGCCGGGTATTCTAGCCAGTAAAAGGCCGAAAAAAGCGCCCCACATATAGATGTCGCCGTGAGCAAAGTTGATAAATTTTAATACTCCGTATACCATCGTATAGCCTAAAGCAACCAAAGCATAAACACTTCCCAGCATCAGGCCGTTAATCAGTTGCTGTAAAAACATTTTCCTACCTCCGAGTCATGAATTTAAATGCAATGTGTCCCTGGAAAACCAAGAACACATTGCATAAAGGTGGTTATCACTGAACCAGTTCAAAATTCCCATTTCTGACAATAATTCTTTTTAGTGTCGGCCTTACTGCATCATGCTCTTCATCAAAGGTAATTCTTCCGCTGGCGCCTTCATACTCGGGCATATTTTTGAGGTATTCGGTGATTTTTTCCCTATCCTCTCCAACTTCTTCAATTGCCCTGGCAAAGATTTTTACCATGTCATAGCCAAATGCTGAGAAGGTTCCTGCTAATTTACCGTATTCCTTATCATAAGCTGTGAAAAACTTTTGGACTACCGGGTCTGGGTCAGAAGGAACCAATAAGCCACAAACTTTTGTTCCTTCAGCAGCTTCACCTGCTAAATCAATATAGATCTGTTCGAAGAGAGCTTCGTTGGAATAGACGGGTAAATCTATTCCCAATTGTCTGGCCTGCTTGGTAATCAAAGCTCCTTCGTTATATAAACCGGCAATGAAAAGGCAATCCGCATCCGAAGCCTTAACTTTAGTAAGGATTGCTGTAAAGTCTTTGGTTTCTCCCATCATATATGTTTCTTTAATGGCTACTTCCCCGCCTAAATTTTTAACTTCAGCTTCCACAACTTCCATTAATCCCCGGCCATAATCATTATTTTCATAGAGAATCGCAGGCTTGCTAAAGCCATCTTCAAACAACCATTCAGTTACGTATTTACCCTGAAAAGCATCGGTTACAGCTAACCTAAAACAATAGGGACCATGCTGTTCTGTAATAACCGGTGAAGTTCCGACAGTAATCATCGGCAACCCCGCTTCATTGTAAATTGGAAAACCGGCTAAAGCACAGGAACTGTTATAGTTACCGACTACTCCAAGGATCCTGTCATCTGAAGTAAATTTCGTCGCTATATTGGCCGCTTCTTTAGGGTCGGATTTGTCATCCTGTGGGTCTAATTCAAGCATTTTTCCATTGATCCCACCGGACTCATTAATCTCTTTCACTGCTAAGTTAGCCCCGTCAAGTAGCTGCTGTCCCTGATTTGCTGCCGTTCCTGTCAGAGGAGAAACCCAACCAAGGATAATTTTTCCTCCTGAAGCAGGCGTACCTCCACCTGAACCTGATGGGCCAGAATCGCCGGAGCTTTCCTGTCCTGGCGTTTCCTGGCCGCATCCTATTAAAGCAACTATGGTGAACAGCAAGAGAAACAAGACTGCTAACGCTTTTAATTTCTTACTCAGCATTTACATCTACCTCCTCCTAATTGTTATTGCTCAGGGTAATGTGTTTGAAAATTCAGCTAAATATTTTGAAATTTATCACCTCCAACTTAAACCTATGTTTTACTTACGACTTAAGGAGCGGTTAGAATGTGGTCTGTTCAGTTACTTCAGTTGCTAAGGCCTCTACCGCCTTCAGCAGCATTTTTTTCCTGAGTTGCAATTCATCCTCCGGTTTTAGATTAGGATCTCCGGTAGGATAAGGAATTGCCACAGCCGGAAGTATCCTGTTAGCCCCCACAGTCAGCGAGATAGGTACTATTGTACAAACATGGACAGCAGGTAAGCCATTCCGTTCAATAGCTTTGACCATCGTTGCCCCGCAACGTGTATCCGTACCTCAGGTAGAAGTAAGAATTACTCCGTCCACACCGGCCGTCTTTAATTCCTTGCCTATGGCGTCTCCGTATTTATTAGCGTTGGAAACCGAAGTAGTATTTCCCACCGTCGCATAGAAATAATCATACAGTTTACCGATTACACCTTCTTTTTCTAATAGGCGCATAGCATCTAAAGGAAGCACCCGATCAGGATCCTGCAAAGCATAAACAGGATCATATCCACCGTGTACTGTTTCAAACTGGTCTGAAGTTAAATTATCAATACCACTAATCAGGTATTTTCCAAATTTCGAAGCATTGGCCGACTCGATGTGGTCAGGATTACCTTTAGGGACTATACCACCTGAGGTTACTAAAGCAATAGTAGCTTTCTTGAGATCTTTAATCGGAGGTGCAGGACTTACCCTGTCAAACACAGGCATAGGTAATTCTGTTTTGAAAGGCTCCCCTTTCATTTTTTTGAGAAGCATCTCTACAGCCCGTATCCCGCCTATTTTCTCAGCCCAGACATTCACCCGCCTGCCTTGAGGAATATAGCCTTCTTCCTCGGGAAAACCCAGTTCCTCACCACTGGCTATTCTTAAAGCAATATTGGCTAACTTAGGCAAGGATTGTCTCATGGAAGCAGCGTTAATTCCGGTTTCGACAATCAGAACATCTTTGCTGTAAATCTCAGCTCCTGGATTTTCAGGATACATGGCTGTCACAGCCTTGACCTTCAATTTTTCCTGCACAGCCTGACATACTCCGCCGCAGGCAATACCGTACCGGCCAGCATTAAAAGCCGGACCGGCAATAAATAGATCAACTTCAAAAGTAGAGATATTTTTAATTATCTCCTCTATTGCTTCTTCAGAATGTTCTGCAAAATAGGTGTCTCCACAAATAACTGTTGCTACGATTTTTCCCTTGCTCCCAAACAACTGTTGTAAAGCTAAGCCAGGTCCAACCGGTCCCTCTTTTATCAAAGGCTTAATACCGGCCTTATCTTCTCCGCCTATTTGACCGAAAAACTGATTTAGATAGTGAATTACTCGAATTTCACTCATGCTAAACACCTCCTATTTCAAGCGGGTTGTTAAACGTTCATAGCCTAATTCACACAAAGCGCCCATAATTGCTGCAATCTCCACACTAATGCTCCCGTCGGGGTGCAAGCTACCACTAAAACCACCTGTAATGATTTCCACGCTTTCCAACGATCCTATAACTTTATCCATAGGAGGTAAGGTTACCAGCTCGTTACCGTTACCATTAGTAACGACAGCATCTGCTTCAGGAGTGACATCGGCAAGACCTTGGGACCTGCCGTCCCGGCCTGCATATTCGTCAGTAACCAATACTGTCTTAATACCGGCATTCTCTAAATTTTTGCAACAAAGCATTAAATCTGTTTCCGGGTTTCCTCCTCCTTCCTCACTGATAATAGCTCCCCTGGCGCCAATAATTTTCGCTAAATTCTGAGTATAAAAGGCGGCTCTCTTTTTATCTGCCAACATGGTACTTTCATGAGATAAGATAACTCCCACAAACCACAATTCCTTACCGTGTCTTCTCAATAATTCCATGATAATCGGGTTATTTTGGTGGTGAATGGTAGCATTTTTATGACATGGTGCGGCGCAATTGCCACTGACAATAGCGCCATCTAAGACTTCAAGGGGAGAAATCAAAGTGGATAAGATTCCTTTAGCATTCATACCGTAGATATAGGTATCATGCATAAGGCCTTGGCATTGTACCAGATATACATAAGCCACTCTTGGCAAATCCGAATACTCTTGAGCACCGTCAACAATTGAATCGTATTTAAATTCCTCAATATCATCAGGCACCAAGTCTTTTGTAGCTTTACCTAAATAGTAGGCAACTTTTAAACCGGCCAATCTTACTGTTGCCTCGTGAAGATGTTTATCAATCGACGGGATAGGTGTAATTAGGGGTACAACTATAAACATTTTGGAAAAACTGTTATATTTTGCCCCCGGCCCGCTCATGTCTATAATGCCTTCCTGAAAGTTTACAATTTTACCGCAGGTAGCTACCGCACAGTTTTCAATTACATGAGTTCTCCCTTCTCCCACCGTTTCATAGCCGCCTATAAACCCGGGAAATACCTGTCCTTGTCCTTTTACTTTGTAACGGGGCTGGACAATGTCTTTCACGGGAATAATCCTGACCGATTCGCCAGGTCTAGCTATATCGAAATCTACGTCCAAGATGTTTAGGTCTTCTTTTAAATAATCCCGTAGCTCTTGCTTATTAATATAAAGGATCCCATTTTCTAGTTTTGTTTGCTCGGCAAATTGTACATCCTTAATTTTAAATTTGCCTAACTCTAACTGCATAATGGATAATCTCCTTTCATCATTTGATTGTTGATTACCCTTAGTGCAAAAAACGTGCCAATTAAAAGGTAAGTTTTTACAAGAATTTTAGGCGGTCGGCCTAAAGCGATTATTCTAATAATTAGAAATCAAGCAATGGGACTATGTTTTACGGGCAAAAAAGCCTCTAAAATTTAGAATGACTTCTAATTTTTAGAGGCACTTATATAGATTATGTTAGGTTAAAAATCGTTTGATAAAGTCAAAATCTAATTCCTGAAAATCTCTTTTTGATTTAAGATCCCAGGTGGATTTAACATAATCGGCCAGAAGATTTTTGGTATGAGTAATTGCTTGTTCAATTAAATACAGGCTTTCCTCATCTACAGGTCCTTTTTCAGCACTTAAAATAACGCTTTTATATGGATTTAAGTACGGACCAATGCTACCGGTCAGCGGATGGGTAATCAGCTTATAGCCGGCTAAGATCTCTCTCCTTACTTTCATAAATAACTCCAATGGTGCACCGTCAAAAGGTTCCACCAGGTCCTTATAACGCTCAATAATATAAGGGTTATTTGTAAGACAACGGTACTTCACAGATTACATCCCTTCCGCCAGTTTATATTTTTGAATTTTATTATATAGAGTTGCCAAGGATATTCCCAACACTTTAGCAATTTTCTGCTTGGCCTCGTAAGATGATCCGTACTTCTTTAAAGCGCTGGCAATTATTGTTTTTTCAGCCTCTTCCAGAGGCATGATTTTAGTTCAGTCGCCTGAAACAACAGCATAAAGATCTTCGGCGGCAAACAGTTGTAAGTCATTAGGTTCTATAACGAGTTTTCCCCGAGAGTTTAAGATCGCTCTTTCGATTACGTTTTCCAACTCCCTTACATTTCCCGGCCAATGATACTTGTACATTAAATCGACAGCTTTTGAACTGATTGTCACCGTCTTTCTGCCCAGCTTGCGGCAGAGCTTTTTAATCAGGTAATCGGTCAGAGGCTCCAAGTCAACTTTTCTGTCGCGCAAAGGTGGAATGTAGATATTCCAAACGTTTAAGCGATAATAAAGGTCTTCTCTGAAGCTGCCTTCGATTACCATTTTTTTTAAATTTCTGTTGGTGGCCGCTATTACTCGAACGTCTAACGGAATTTTTTTCTCTCCTCCTACCCTTTGAATCTCTTTTTCCTGCAAAACTCGCAAGATTTTGGCCTGTAAAACAAGGTCCATATCACCTATTTCATCCAGAAAAATCGTACCGCCGTTGGCCAGTTCAAACTTACCAAGCTTAGTCTTATGGGCACCGGTAAAAGAGCCTTTTTCATGGCCAAAAAATTCGCTTTCCAATAAATTGACTGGAATCGCAGAACAATTAATACTTATGAAAGGATTTTTTGCCCTCCAACTTGCTTTATGTATAGCATGGGCAATTACTTCTTTCCCAGTACCGGTTTCTCCCTGAATTAAGACAGTTGCATCACTTTGAGCAGCAATTTTAGCCATTTCGATAACATTTTGCATGGCAACACTGGTGCCAACAATATCATCAAATGTGTACTTAGCTTTACTTAAGTAACTAATTTTTTGGGATAAGGTCTCCACCATATCGTTGCTTTGCTTAAGCCGTTCAGTTAATGTTATGACATCTCTAACGTCCTGCATAAAAGCAATAGCACCTATCATCCGGTCAAACAGGAAAATAGGTATGGCACTGGAAACAAGTTGGACATTTGTCCCTTTCGGCTGATTTTGCAGATTTTTGACAGCTTTTCCTGTTTTTAGTACCTTAGCAAGCCCACCATCCGGAGAAACATCAAAGATATTTTTGCCAATTCTTTCTTCCTCTTTGACACCTACTATGTTTAAGAAAGCCGGGTTTACATAGCGAATTATCCCCTTGCTATCTACAATTTGGACACCTTCTTGGATAGAGTTTAAAACATCTATAAAAATCTCTCTGCTTAAAACGTAGTTAATTAACTTAGAAAAGTTTCCTTTGGTTGATTCGTTAATCAGGTCTTGGAAGAGCTTCTCAATATCTTGAATTTTCTGCACATTGTCTTTGAAAAATTTTGTTTTTTCTAGCTGCAAAGGAGCAAACATTTCACTTGTTAGCAGATCAGCAAGGTTCTCCTGATCGGGGGCTTGAGGTTCTGAGGCTTTTCTACATGCCATAAGTATCCTCCTGTACCAAAGCAGCAGATAATATGCTTTAATACTTCGATATCAATAATCAATTTCCTTTTTTTACCATTTACAATGCGCTATATAATGTTTTTCGCCCCTGGATTTTTGCTAGTAATAAGCCGGCTACTGCGATGTCTAAACAACCCATACCAATTGGGCTAACAACAATTCTTTCTTTGTCCGACTCCCGTCCCGGCTTTTTACCGGATGTAATCTCACCGAGCTCAGCATGAATATCGGTTGTTTTCAATGTCCCTTTTTGAAATAGCTTAAAAAACTCTCCCCTGTGCAAATTTTGTTCAAGATGATCTACAACAAGTTTATCGGCAGCCAATACTAACTTCTCATCCAGCTCTTGGTAGGATCCAATGGAGGAAACCAAAGCTCCGGGTTTAACCCACTCATTTTTAACAAGTACTGTGTCTGCTGCTGTAGCGGTAACGATAATATCAGCTTCATTCACAGCGTCCTTGTTGCTATTACAAGCCACTACCGGGCATTTGACCTCTGGGCTTACTCTACCTATGAAATTAACCAAAGCACTGTTTTTAATGTCACAGATTCTAATTTCTTCAAAATCAAACAGTTTTGCCAGGCACAAGGCAGTTGCGATACCTTGTATACCCGCTCCGATTACAGCCAAAATCTTAGGCGAAGGATTAGCAAGGTATTTTGCTGCTACAGCTGTTTGGGCTCCCGTCCGAATATCTGAAATCCACTCTCCTTCTAAAACGGCAATTAAATCACCGCTAAAGGGATCATTGATTAAGATAGTAGATCTGATATAAGGTCCACCCCGCCTTGTATTTTCAGTAAAACCCCCTGCCCATTTTATACCTAAGGTTTGAGTTGGTTCGACAAAGGACGGCATAGCATTTATCCAGGTAGGAATGTTAAATTTGGAGATATCAGTAGTAATTTTGGACGGCATGACTATTTTGCCTTGGCTATACCAGTTATATGTTTGCTCCACCCAATCAATGATTTCAGTGATGGTTAACAGACTCTGGGCCATTTCATTGGTCACAGTTATAAAGGCAGTTTTCCTCACAGCCAACCCTCCCTGCAAAATTTTTTTAAGTCTCTAACTTACCTTCTCCAACCTGCCGTGCCACATTGCCTCCACAAGCCGTTTAGCTTCTTCTAAGTTCATGGATCTTGGATTTCTAAGGCGATAATATTTATTTACCAATTCATCAGCAAATACTTCTATTGAATCCTGGGCTACTCCTAGGCCTTCCAGAGAAACCGGTACATTTATTTGCTCTAACAACGAACGGAACTGTTCTACCATTTTTAAAGCCACTTCCTCATCCGTGCCTTTAGCTTCCGGAATTACTATCCTGGCGAATTTCACCAGCATATCCTGTACGTACTCGTAATTGTACATGACAGTATAAGGCAGCGTTACCCCACAACCTAGACCATGAGGCTGATTATTATGAATAGTTAGAATATAGGACATGCTATGAGAATAAAGCCCTCCCCCTTGGGTGTATGACATCATGCCCAACACCGAAGCAAAACTCATATAATATCTTGCTTCCAGATCATTGCCGTCGGCACATGCTCTTGGTAAATATTTAAAGACATACTCCACACATTTACTGGTAAACATCTCTGACAGGGGGTTAGGTTTGCCCATAAGACCCTCGACTCCATGGGTTAAGGCATCTAACCCGGTTGCTGCAGTTACTCTCGGTGGCATGGTAACCGTTAATAAGGGGTCAACCAGGGCTATGGTAGCGTAAGCGTAAGGAGTGGAAATAAAAAGTTTTTTATCGTCTTTACTTACAACAACAAAAGGACTGACCTCACTGCCGGTTCCTGAAGTGGTTGGCAGTAATATGCAAGGAAGGCCTTCATTTTTAATAGGAGTACCGGTCATATACTGTAAAGCTTCCCCTTCATTAGTCGCCATAATTGCTGCAACCTTGGCCATATCCATGGCGCTTCCACCACCCATGCCAACTACCACTTTATAAGCTGTCTTTCTGACATACTCTTGAATTCTCTCCGCTGTTTCGTAATGGGGCTCAGGCTCAATGTCGTCTCGCATATCTACGCTATAACCGGCCTTTTCCAGGGAGTCAAGCACTACTTTATGCAAACCAAGGTTAACAATAGTCTTGTCGGTAATAAACAAGGCCTTTCCTACCCCAAACCTACTGGCCTCTTCGCCAACTTTTTTCGCCAGGCCATATCCAATTGCTAATTTTCCGTTTGGCTTAACGCCGCTGGTTCTAAACTCAGCTATCTCTTTTAAAATATTAGGAACCTTCTCCAACAAGCTAAGATAATTCATGCTAATCCTCCTTACCTTTTTAATATTTTTTTAGGCTAAAATCTCTTGGCATCTGTGCCAGCTTAAAAATTCTTCCAGCCCTAGTTCTTCAATTTTTTCAACGCTTGGAATCCCGTTCTCCAACCAACCGCGATAACCATAATACTCTTGTAGCTGAAAACCTAAATCCGGCAAGTCTCCTGTCGAAAGGCCAGTAGCTGGGGATTCGCTTTTAACTGTTTCAAACAAGGGATCCCGGGAAAAACCTACATCCTGAGCAATGTTATACATCCTTTTTAGAGTAAAGATTCTCTCCCCGACCTTTAAAAATTTTTCCAAGGTCAAATCCCATCCCGTGATAAACTTAAGACAGCTTAAAAGGTCGGTTATGCTCGAGGTACCGGAGTGTAGAATCTCTTTGCCGATTATTAAAGAGTCAGCTATTTCCAGTAAATCCTGCAACTTAGCAAGCAAAACTTCTTTACTTAAATCAGCTGATTTATCATTCCAACCAAACTGAACGGCAACTGAAGCAACGGCTGAAACCGGATCTTTAAATTCTGGTAAATTAGTCTTCATTTCACTCATGTTTTTTAGTCTTTTGTCGATCAATTCATTTAAGGCATTTTGATCAGCAATACTAACCGTACCGCTTCCTGTAACTACAATTACTTTTAATTGTTTTGAGCCCAAGATTGCTCCTATGCCGTCTCCGGAGGCAGTTGGACTGACTATACCGTCGTGATAAATTTCAGCTTTCGGATTCAACCTTTCACCCGCTAATCCAATGCCTAAAATTGTACCGGCAGAAGTCAATTCTTTTTGGATTATCTGGGCTGCGTCTTTGTAATTCAAGCCCCATAACCCTGAAGCGTCCTTAAACAAGATTTCGTTGTTACAAATGGAAAGATAAACAGGTTTATCAGCTTTTCCTACTATTATTAAGCCGTCAAAACCGGCTTTCTTTAGCTTAACTCCAAAAGTCCCTCCTACAGCACTAGAGCCGTAAGTCCCGGTCACGAAGGATTTGGTAATAATATGGTGGCTGACAGAGGAAGGAATGACCGTACCTGTAAAGGGTCCGGTCATATAAATTAGAGGATTATCCGGACTTAGAGGATCTACTTCCGGCGAACTGTATTTCATTAGAAAATATGTTCCTAAGCCGGTGCCCCCAATAAATTTTTTGGCAATCTCCTCGTCAAAATAAATTGGTTCTACACTTTGGGTGTTAAGATTAACTAGAGCAATTAGGCCATTATATCCATCCATATCTCTACTTCCTTTCTGTTTCCTCTATAACAGCCCTTTAAACTAATCAGTTAGCACAGCGTTTACAATTTCCATTTACTTTCGATGATCGACAATAATTCTTTTTCTTGCACCATCAGTTGTTTCAATTTCTGTGCCTTGTATATAAGCCGATACATCTAACTTATTTTCTGACAAAGCTAACTTAATAACAGGTAAGCTTGAAAGTAAATTAATTACCTCCGCCGGTTTAAGGAACATCCCCTTAACCGGTTTATAGACAATCTGTAACTGCGTCTTCCCGTTTCTTTCAAAGACCTGGGTAGAGAAATTTTCTAAATTCTTAAGGGCAAACAGCTTCTCGTCCAGGTCACAAAGCCATAGTTTAATCCCCCCAGTCAGCTCAATCCCGCCGTTAATTCTCTTTTTAACATGTTCCAGCCGTCGCAGTATACTGCCACAGGGGCAAGCTTCGGGAACAAATCGGCTGATATCTCCGGTACGATAGCGAATTAATGGCATACCTTGACGGGTTAAGGTAGTAAAAACTACTTCCCCGTATTCACCTTCTGCTACAGGAAGACCAGTGTGAGGATCGATTATTTCGAAGAGTAAATCGGCTTCCCGCAAGTGATAGCCTTGACGAGCAGAACAGTCTACAGCTCCGCCTAGTCCCATTTCTGTCATTCCGTAATGATTGTATACTTCACAGTTCCATACTTTTTCCAGAACCTGGGCCACAATGTCTGGCACATGGTCTGTACTAAGAAGGACGCTCTTCAAGCTTAAATAACCAGGTTCAAAATAGGCTTCTTGAAACCTGGCCAAGGCCAGAACCTGGGTCGGAATTCCTACTACGCAGTTCACAGCTTTGTTCTTCATGGTCCTTAAAGTCTCTTCTACATCTATAACCGGTCCTTGGCTTAATCCGTCTACCTGTATCCGGGCTAAGCCTTTTTTTAAGAGGTCACCGACACTACCCGGCCGCTGGCCCGGTAAAAGTATCAGTACCCGGTCACCCGGTTCCACCATTGTTGACATCCCTACTTTGAAAAAGTCTATCGTCAGTTCTTGGTCTGCTTCGCTAAAGAATACTCTTTTAGGTTCACCAGTTGTTCCGGAGGTGGGAAGGGTAACAACTCGGCTAATCTCCCCCTGGGGAACACATAAGAAACTTAAGGGATCAGCTCTCAACTGTTCCGGAGTTGTAAAGGGCAGTCCCACCAAATCATTTAAGCTTCTAAGTCTTTCTAAATCAAGCTGCCGTAAATGCTCCTTATAAAAGCGACTTTTGGCTTTTGCCCATTGCAGTGTTTCTTTAAGCTTACAGAACTGATACTCCCTTAGCCTTTCCTGGCTCAGCATTGGCTCAGAGCAACCGATTTTAGTGGCAATCCAACTCTCTAAAGGCGTAATCTTCATAGCATACCCCTGATTAGTTGTGGCTTACGATTACTTTGCTCTCTTCCAACTTTAGCCTGTGGCTGTAGACATTAAGGACTTCATATTCGCTGTCTTTAGCACGGTATTCAACCCAGTAAGTAAAAACGTCCTCCCTGAAGTGGGCTATGTGGCGCTTGCTTTTAGTGTCAAACAGTTTTGTTCCGGACTTTTCGGCCCAGTAAATAACTTTTTTCACGTCATCCAGCAAAATCAGTTGCTGGTCCATCTTATCCTGTACCTCTTCAGGAATATGTAATTTTAAGTTTTCATATTCCTCATGGACCCTTTGTTCGTCTATACCCCATATCTCCTTCAACAAATCAGTCTTTAGCTCAGATCTATTAGCTCTTTTTTGGGACAGATTTGGCGGTTTTTTACTTGCGGTCTGCTCATTGGCTTCACCAAAAAGCACATCAAGTATATGCCAGGTAGGCTTGCCGTAAACAGCAAATGCATCCCGACAGTTAATACAATAGGTCACATAATTCTGGGAGCTTGCGGCAATTCTTTTTTTAATGATCCTTTCGGCTAGCTCAGGATTAACCACGTTTATTAAACCACCATAGCTGCAGCATTGGGCGTATTTGCCATGATAAGGTAACTCAACCGGTCGGTAATTTGCAGCCTTTAACAGCTCACGAATACATTTTTGGGCCTTTTCATCGTAGCGGCTGGAACATGGATCGTAAACGGCAACAATCCTTCCTTCCCCATTGGAAGCCTCCTCCGGTAATCCCTTTTCCCACATAATACTCCAGAGGCTTTCAATCTCAATTTCCGGCAGGTATTTCCCGAACATTTTGGCACAACTGGGGCAAGCTAAAATCACTTTCGGTCGGCCAAATTGCTGCCAGTTGTCGATAATACTTTGCAGCATTTCATTATGCAGTTTCTCATCACCGACCCATTCGGCAGGGGCGCCGCAGCAACTTAAAGTTAGAGCAACTCCTCCCTGGAGGCGGCGGTTAAGATAGGCATAAGTTTTCTTTATATACTCCGGATTGGAAGCTCCAATTTGACAGCCGGGAAAAAACAGGTAAGAACTATTATCAGCTTCTGGAGGGCTTTGAGCTAAATAGGCTCTTCCACTTGCGGAAAACTGCATATCCCTTAGCCAAAAGTCGTAAAAGGCCGGTGGCATTTTACCTGCCCGCTGCAGAAAGCGCCTGCTGCTCTGGGAGATATCGCTCATGTCCAGTTTTGTCGGGCATAGTTCCTTGCACAAACCGCATAAATTGCAGGAACTGACCAGGCGACTGGCGGCTTTGCCTCCTACTTCCTCCAGACTTTTTACGGTCTGTAAAATATCGCTTACATATTTGCGAGGATAGCTCCGGTAATAGCTTAGGAATTCACAAGCCCTAACGCAGATTTTGCATTCGCATAAGTAGCATCTCTTGGCCTCCTCAATTGCCTCTTCTTTAGAATAGCCATGGGAAAGATCTCGAGGTATTACTGCCGCCTTCTTACCGGTGTCAGGTATTTGAGTGATAAGCCTAGTCTCCTCTTTTCCTCTCTCGGCCGTTAATGAAACGTTCTTTAAATAACTTTCAATGGACCGAGCAGCCCGTATTCCTTCCGCAATTGAATGAATTGCGGAAGGAACAGCTCTTATGAGGCTGCCGCCGACAAAGATACCCTTCTGTGAACTTTCCAAGGTAGCTGGATTGCACACAGGTCGGCCGTCTTCCGATAGGGCCAGGTTAAACGTGTCGCCTCTTAAGCCGGTGGCAAGATAAATTGCATCTCCTTCAAGGAATGAGAGCTCTTCTACTTTTTGATAGTAAATTGCAATAGAATCAACGTTCTTTAGTAACTGGTCAAGCTCTTCTGATATAAGATAAACAGGCAGTATCCCAGGGTCTACCCTCCACAAGCGACCTCCCAAACGCTTTTCTTTTTCATAAAGCCTTACCTGATAGCCTTTGCGCGCCAGGTTCAGCGCACAACTCAAACCGCTTAGTCCTCCACCAATAATGCAAATTCGCTTATTCTTACGAGGTACGGCATATTGGGTAGCAATAGAAACGTCCGCATATTCAACACAGGCCTGCTCGATCAGGCGAATTGAGATGGCCTCATCAACGCTGTTTCGCAGGCAGGCAGTTCGACAGGGTTCTTCACACAAGCGACTGAGAATCCGGGGAAAGATAACCTGTTTGGCATATGTTTTATAAGCCTTGGTTAAATCGCCCTCTTGCACATAAGCCATAATACTGCGTACGTCTACATGTAACGGACACTTGTGTGTGCAGTAAGCAGGCTCCTCCTGGATACATAGGTCACCTGCGCTAAAGAGTTCCTGGTATTCCATAAGCTCCTCCAGCAAGGAAAAATCAACTTACAATCGGGTGTTTCTTGAGATAATCAATGCGTTCATGGAGGTCAGAACCCAAGAAGTACTTTTTCGGCTTAGAAACTTCGCCTTTTTCTAACGCTTTTAGTCCTGCCAGTACTTTATCCGGTGTGGCGGGCAGTTCCCTGATTCTTACTCCGCAGGCATTATAGATGGCATTGATGATTGCCGCATGGGGTGCCGATAAATACATCTCTGCACAGCCTACCGATCCATGAGGTCCCTTTCTTGGTATTTCCAGGTGCTCAGCTTCCAAGTCGTCCGGAATATCGTTGATATATGGGAAGCCACAGCTGATAAAGTTTGTATGTTTTTCATAATCCTCATAGTTCTCCGACAAGGCTAGGCCAACCCCTTGAGCCAATCCGCCATATGCCTGACCCTCAACGGCCTGAACACTGCCAACAACCCCAATATCACCAATTACAGCCATCTTAAGGACCTTTGTCTTGCCGGTAGTGGTATCCACTTCCACTTCCGCCAGGAAACAGCCGAAAGCATATTCAGGAGTCGGGTTACCCTGACCGGTATTAGGGTCCATATTAGTACACATACCGGTAATATCATGAACGCCCAGATACTTGGTAGGTATTCCTTCCTTGACCATTTCCTCATAGGTACGGTAAGTTCCGTCAGGCTTGCGCATTGCAGCCAATAGCTTCTGAGCAGCATCAATAATGGCGCTTCCGGTCATATAGTGCTGACGACTGGCGCCTGACAGGCCTGAGTTGGGACAAATACCCGTATCATTCATCACCAGTCTAATCTGTTCAGGCTTAAGATTCAGGGGACGTAAAGCTTCATGGGCGTGGACAAGAGTTCCGATGTCGCCGCCCTGCCCCTGATCCTGCCAAGTATTGTAGACAGTTACAGTTCCATCCGGATTTAATTCCATGGCAACTTCGGAGTGATCAACAATGTTGGAAGCGGTGACATACTGGCCACAAGCAATTCCTACGCCGCGTCTTTTTTCAGGAGTAGATTCTCTTTTGGCCCTTTCCAAAGCTTCCCGGTACTTGGGACGCATTCTTTCAAGGAGTTCCGGGTAAGGATAGACTGAGTATTCATGACCGAGGATTGACTTTTCGCCTGGGCGCAGGGCGTTAAGATAACGGAACTCCAGAGGATCCATGCCTACTTTTTCCGCAAGTTCATCTATAATCTGCTCACTGGCAGCAAAGGCTTGTGGAGCGCCAAAAGCCCTAAAGGCTGTGCTAAAGCAATTGTTTGTACATACCACTTTACCTAATACCAAAGCGTTGGGGATGTGATAGGGAGCGCCAAGGCAGCGGATAGCTCTGCTCATTACCGTAGAATGTTCGGAATAGGCTCCTTTATCTAACGCCAACTCAGCTTCCATGGCCAGTATTTTTCCGTTTTCATCGGCTGCCATCTTAAGATTTACATAGGAAGGTGCACGTTTACCGCTAAAGTGATGATGTTCTTCATAGCTGAACTGAAGGGCACAAGGCTTACCGGTAGCTAAAGTTGCAACAGCAACCAGCGCGGGTCCTCCCGGAGATATGGTATAACCGAAACTGGCCCCGGTCGGATTTTCAATGGCCCTGATTTTGCCAGCAGGAACACCTATGCCGTCAGCAATAGCAGTTTTAATGAGATATAAGGCCAAAGATTTGCTATGAATAGTCACCCCGCCTTCCTCATTTGGGTAAGCCAACAGGACATCAGGCTCAATGACCAAATGGGGTTGTCGCTGGGTATAATAGCTGGCTTCTACCACATAAGGTGCTGTCTCCATTATTTTCTTAGTATCCTCGCCATGGATGATCGGTTGCTCCATATACAGGTTGGGATAACCTGGATGGATTTCCATGGCGTCTTCAGCTACTGCATCTAAAAGATCCAGGTATTCAGGCAGTGGTTCATAATGGACCTTCACCTTTTTGGCTGCTTCCCGGGCCTCCCGATCAGAATAGGCAGCGACAAGAGCGCAAATATCTCCGTACCTGTAGATTGTATCTTCGACTAAAATCGGCCGTTCGTTACCCGGTTTTTTCGAGGTAGGAGTTCCAAGAGGCAAAAACAGGCGATTTGTACCTTTTACATCTTTATGGGTAATCACTTTCACCACGCCGGGCATCTTTTCCGCTTCTGAAGTATCTATCGAGATAACCCTGGCATGGGATACTCTGGCCTGAACAACGGCAACATGAAGCACACCCGGCGGCAGTTTCATGTTAATGTCGGCACCATAATCACAGGTACCCGTGACTTTAGCTAAAGCTGCCGGTCTTGGATAAGCTGTATTGTAAATTCTTCCGTCTTCAGGAATTTTAAAGGAAAGTTCTTCCATGGTCATTTCACCACGCAGCACTTTAGCGGCAGCCATCACTGCGTCTACCAGGGGTTTGTAACCGGTACAGCGACAGGCGTTACGGTGCTTTTGGAACCAATCGCGGACTTCCTGTCTTGTAGGGTTCGGATTGTTATCTAAAAGTCCCTTGGCGGAAACGATAAATCCTGGAGTACAGAAACCGCATTGGACTCCTCCGTAAACAATCCAGGCTAGCTGTAAAGGATGCAGGTTTGTCGGTGTGCCTATTCCTTCAATGGTCACTACCCTACTGTATTCAGGAACTGATTTCATCTTTCTGGCGCAGGAACGTACAACCTTCCCATCCAGAAGGACTGAACATGCTCCGCATTGACCTGCGTTACAGCCTATCTTTGTCCCGGTAAGTCCTAGTCTTCTTAAAACATCGGCTAAAGAATCCTGTTCCGGGTCGCAGACCAACATACGCTCTACTCCGTTAATTATTAACGTCATTTTTTTAAGTGCCATTTTACCCCTCCTCTAAACTCAGTATTTATAAGCAAGAAACGGTTTCAGAAAATGGGTGCTGTTTTTCAGAATTGAACTGGTTGGAATCAAACTAGTTTTTGAAGGTTGTTCTTCCTCCTTTCAGCCAGTTTTAATAGTCAGGTGTTCCCCCTTTCCCCAAGTATTTCACGTTTCTTCCAACAAATTATTGCGCTCTAAGATCTCAAAACATTGTCGGCATGTTTCGCTGATAATCTTTAAACACTTATCCGATGCTCTATATCCTTGTCCTATGATCTCTTCACAGCAAACACTTCCATATTTTCCCGAAAACCAAGCCACAAGTTCCCTGATCAATAAAGGTGCGTAAGTTTCGTTAAACAAGGCTAACAGGCAGGCTCCTCCGCTTAGCGCTCCACAATCATGCTGGCAATAGAGACCATAGCATAATCCTTTCATTGCTTGGGTGAGTTCGACATTTTCACTTTGCCTGATTTCCAGGCCGACCTGCATAATAATCTGGGCGCAGCACTTTTGTTGAAGTACCAACTCCATTACCCTATTTTCTAAGTTTAAAAGCATTAAACCACCTCAATTTTTATTTGTCCTCCAACATTCTTTCTACTTCGGCCATCTTTCCTTTGGCCAAAGTTTCGGATATATAGACCTGCCCACAGCTGGGACATCTGGGCAGGTCAATAAAAAAATTGTTGCCTAGGTAACTCAAGGTTGTTTTGGCCGGTTTGAGATAGACTTTACATTTAGCGCACATTAAGTCGGTATTATCAGCTTCCTGCATTTCATTAACCACCTTCCAGAATCTTGATCCTGTGACTGTAGGCATTTAAAACTTCGTAAGAATCAATTTTGGGACGGTATTCAACCCAGAAGGTAACAAAGCCATTTTGCCGGTGAGCGATAAAGCATTTTTTCCTCGTGTCAAATAACCTGGTGGCTGTTTTTTCAGCATGGTAAATAACTCTCTGTATATCCTCAGGGAAAATTAAATCACGCTCTAGTTTTGCTTGGAGCTCACCGGAAATTTCCAGCTTAAGGCTGTCACAGTCTCTTAAACTCATCCTTGTACCTGCCTCCTGTGCAAGGCTCTGCCAGAGAGATCCGTTAGATTGTAAGCACAGAAAGGAATTATCCTCCGGTCGGAACTGACTACATGGATATAACAGTCTCTTAATCTTTCCAAATCCAGATTCCAGGCATCTTGGAAAACCATACATGAAACTGCTAAAGTATAGTGCTTTAGGCGATAAAGAAAGCTATCCAAAGATCCGGCATTTTGATCGTTCTCCCTGGTGGCCGTACTGCAGCAAGCTTCCTCTGCCGAACTGCCCCAATGCCTGGCTACATAATATCGGGCTTTTCTGGCACTCTCAGCCGCCACTTTAGGAACCTGGCAAGAGCAACCAGTCTTATTTTTCAAAGAATGAACCTCTTTATTGGGTAATAAGAGGAACTTTCCGTTAAAAGAACAGTAGGCATTTTCAGCGCTGCCGGGATTAAAATCGTTAATTTTCATAAGCCCCTCCGTCTGTTCTTCAATGGCAAGGAGAATATCGGGAATCGTAAGCCGTCTCTCCGGTGGAAAACCATACCTGCCGAAATAGCTGATCGGTTGAAAATGGACCCCACGTATAACAGGTAAACTATCTAAGGCAAACTTCAAGATGACTCCAATTTCGTCTTCGTTAACTCCAGGTACTAAAGTCGGTACCAAAACCACACCTAATCCCACGTCCGCGCAATTTTCTATTGCCCTCAACTTGGCAGCTAATAACGCTTTTCCTCGCAATTTCCTATAAGGCTCGTCAGTAACACCGTCAAATTGTAAAAACACACAGTCAAGCCCGGCTGTTTTTAGCCTGAAAACGTAATCTTTATCTGCTGCCAAGCGTAAACCATTAGTGTTTAGTTGAAAAAAGCTGAATCCCTTGGCTTTTCCGGTTTCAATGATAGCGGGAAGATCGTCTCGTAGAGTAGGTTCTCCACCTGAAAGTTGAATGTTAAAGGGGCCTCCACAGTTAAGCAGAAGGTCAAACCATTCCCTTACCTGTTCAAGGGAAGGATCCGGTGATGTGGTTTTGCCGGCTGACGCATAACAAACCGGACAGATCAGGTTACATCTTTGCGTAACCTCCAATAACACACAACAGCTATGCTGGCGGTGTTGAGGGCACAAGCCACAATCATAGGGACAGCCTTTATCAACTTGGGTTAAGCAACCGGTTGGCTGGGATGGTAGTTTAACATCACCCCAGGATTCATAAGTCGGTAAGCCGTTCCAGATGATGGTGCGAAAGTGGCCATGGGAGTTACAGGTTTTTTCCAGATAAACCTTTTCCCCTTTTTTAACTATGTAGGCTTCAAGACGTGTTAGACATCGAGGACATATACTTGTGGTAGTTCTCAGTAGAACACTTTCGCTGCCATTGTTCCTACTTAGCACATCTGTCACCTCTGAGTTTTAAGACCTTTTTAAAGAAAATTCTTATTAGTTTGAAAAGTTATTGCCCAACTTAAGTCGTTTTTGTCTAATTTTCAGTATCAGTCTTTTGGGCTAAAGCTAAAAAGTAACCAGGTTTAGCTTTTTTTAGCTGAGTGTATTCGGAGCAAGGAAACAAATCGGCAAAATTTCCCCGTTCCAAAATGACCTGGGCGATAAACTCTTTCCAAACAGCCGTATTATCCTCCCACAAAATTAACTTAAAGCCACACAAAGCCAGCAAAGTTTCCCATTTTGCCCGGGTTAGAAAATTAACAACTTCAATAGTGTGAAATAAACTTTCATCAGCCTGCTGCCTGGCATAAACATCAGACACTAATAACTTGCCGCCCTTTCTTAGTACGCGTGCACACTCATCCAAGACGCTTTGAAGCTTCATTGTCGACAGGCTGCATTCGGCCAATACTGCATCCAGCGTTTTGTCCGCAAAGGGTAGACTCTCTCCCCTGCCGACCAGTAAATCTGCCTTTGGGTACTTCTTACGCCCTTGTCGGATGAGCTCTACAGAACAATCGATACCGACAGCTTGAAATCCCAAGGTGTTTAAATAATTTACCGTAGCACCCAAGCCGCAGCCCAAATCGAGAAACTTGCTTTTTAATTCCAAGCCGCTTAAGTCGAGCAGTCTTTTAGTTAACTTAAAGCCACCCGGGCGCATTATGTTGCCTGGTAATCCCATCCAGCTTCTTTGCTCGTATACTTTCATAATTTTTCTCCCAATTGGTTTGGAAAATAAAAGTAATCCTTCTTGGGTTAAGAACATACAGACTACCAAGTCCAACTTCTATAAAGATTATCTTAAAATCCTCAAGGATTTTCATTCGTCATTTAGCATAATTTAGCAGGCTGCTAGAAAAATTTTTTATACAAAATGTACAAAGGGATTTGGCTCTTTAAATAGAATGAATATTAAGACAATTATTTGCAAGGTGATAACCAATGTTACATAAACTTGCCCCTGAAATGGTTAAAACAGCCAGTGAGATAGTTGGTCACGACATAATTATTACCGATCAGCACGGCATTATTATCGGGTCCTGTGAAGCGGAAAGAATAGGAACCCTTCACGAGGCTTCCCTGCAGGTCATTAAAAGCCGCAGGCAGGAATCTCATGACCTGAAATCTGCCAAAAGTTTGAAAGGTGTAAAGCCGGGGACAACTTTACCAATTGAGCTGGCAGGCCAAATCATTGGGACAGTAGCCATAGCAGGAGATCCCGAAGAGGTAACAAAATACGGTATGCTGGTCAAGTCCCAAGTGGAAATCTTATTGAAAGAAAGAATGTTGATTGAGACAAATGTTTTAAGGGAAATAGCCTTGCAAAAGCTTATCCACGAAATTTCCATCTTTGATTCTAAGTACACTGATGACTTTCATCTTTTAACCAGAGGTCATGAACTAGGTTATAATCTAAAAAACCCTCATCTTGCTTTAGTTGCCGATTTGAAGTTTCAAAATCCCTCCATCAGCAAATTATTGAAGCAAAATAAGTTTAACAGTGAAACGGTCTTAAAAATTAATCAGCTTAAAAGCGACATCTTACTAATCTTCTCTAAAATATTTAACAACCCCCAGCACATAATCACCTTTATCAACAACCAGACCATAGTGGTATTGTTTTCTATAAACTATACCTCCACCGAGCAGGAAGTGATACAACTTCTAAAAAAGAAATGTACAGCTTTAATTAAACTTTTAGAGCAAAACCAGGTAACTGCAGTGATAGGTTTAGGTCGCATTGCCAAAAACCTTTCTGACCTTAGCCAGTCATATGCGGATGCATGGCAGGCAGTAAACTTATGCTATAAATTACGTCTTAACCCTAATATAGCTTATGTCGCCGACTTGTCTCTCCAAAAGCTGCTTCTTAGTATCCCGCCTAAAGAGAGCAACGATTTTTGTCTGGCTGCCTTGGATACCCTCAGGGTCCAAAATGACTGGGCTGATCTGAAGAAAACAATAATTGCCTGGTGCGAGTCCTGTTTTAACCTGACCAAAACGGCTTGTGAACTGAAAGTTCACCGGCATACCGTCCTCTACAGGTTAAATAAAATTGAACAACTGACCGGGTTTAATATGCGCAATTCTTTTTTGGATATACTTAAATGCTACCTGGCTATTACACTTAAAGACTTAAATGAAAGTTGAACAAAAAATGCAAATCCCTTAACGATTTGGGGATTTGCACTCATCTTACTAACCATCTAATTCCTCTGGCAATCCGTTCCGGAACCTTTTCAAAATGTTTACCCGGGTTTTTCTCATAAATAGTTCTAAACCCAAGATTTCTTAAATATTGCTCAGCCATGACGGTCGTCTTCTCCACCTGAGCTATTCTTTGATTTTTTGTCTCCTTCTCTTGATCTCCCAGCGAAAAATATATTCGTTCCACCGGGCTTCTTAACTCATGAGATTGCATAAATTCTACGAAACCGTCAAACCACAAAGAGCCGGAAACAGAGCCTGCCAACTGAAACAAATCAGCCTTATACAAAGCATAAACGGCAAATAAACCCGCTAACGAATAACCTATAATTCCTCTTTTTCTTGGTCTGAGTCCAAAAAACTCCTCTATGGCAGGAATCAGTTCCTTAGTAAGCACTTCCAAATAGGCACCGGCACCACCTGCAAAATCCTCGCTGCCTTTAAAGGCTCTCCCCGCTTTCCAGGGAGACAGATCTCTGTTCCAGTCTATTCCGGCAATGCTTACCAGCGTAAAAGCTGTGCCAGGACATTGTTCCATAACCTGGTCGGCTACATCCCTGGCAAAATGGGTGTAGAGGACTGGGGCATCGTAATTTTTTACAGTTTGATAGACGTGAATTTCATAGTTTTTGATCTTAAGTTTTTCCACCGTCTTATCCCTTTCTGTCTCAAATGGCCCTATATATCTGTACCTAATACAGCAATGAAACCGACGGCTTATACTTGACGCGCCATCTCTATAACCGGTTGGATATATGCCCGGTCCGTCCAATCAAAACTGGAACCAACCGCCTCCATTAAGGCAACTTCCCACGGTTCATAGGTAGCAGGATCTTTTTTGGCAACGGCTTTTTTAAGTAGTTTACAGAGCAGACGGTCCGTCCAGGACATAATTTCTTCATTCCAGGCACCTCTACAGTAAAACATAGGAAGATGAGCTAATTCTGCTTTAAAGTTATGTGCTTTTAAAGTAGCTACCGCCTTTTCATCGTAGGGTGACGCCCCAACTGCAAAAACTATGAGCCTTTTATTTTTCAACTCTGCATAATGCTTCTTAAAAAAGGAGAAACCGGCAATTCCCGAAGCATAGATACCTCCGCCCAGAATCACGGTATCATACTTTTTAACCTGCTCAATTGAGGCCATTTTAGTTTCAACCAGATCACAGGCCAATTCCGCAGCTAACCCCTCAGCATATTTTTTGGTCGCTCCATACTTGGATTGATAAAGTACAACTATCCTGTTCATTTTTTCACTCCAATACTTTTACTATAAAACTCCCCACAACTTCTATCCTTCACCGCTGTATTGACTACCTCATCTAAGGTAGGAGCCGATGCTATGGCTGCCGTAACACCGCCGGTATTAGTAATAGGTTTATCAATACTTAGACCCTTAAGCACCTCCTTTTTTACCTCCACCAACTAACAATCTGCTTATTCAGTATTATAAACCACTTAACAAATCCTGGTAACTAAAATTTACAAGTAAAAAATGTGCTTTAGGCAGCTTCCAGCCAATCGCGAACTCAGCCGAACAAGACATTCGCTAAAGATCTGTCGCCGTCCTGTATTCCAGAATGTCTCCCGGTTGACAATCTAAAGCTTTACAGATTGCCTCCAAGGTCGAAAATCTGATAGCTTTTGCCTTGCCGTTTTTAAGTATTGAAAGGTTGGCCATAGTTATGCCCACCTTCTCGGAAAGTTCTGTTAAGCTCATTTTTCTTTTAGCCAGCATCACATCAAGATTGACGATAATAGCCATGTCAGCCACCTCATACTGTTAAATCATTTTCTAATTTTATCTCTATAACTTCCTGTAGAAGCTTTTGCAAAACAGCGGCGAAAACGGCAACTACAAGTGCAGCAAAAAGAGGAATTAAGGCAATTATGATAAGGCCCGGCGAATCGTCCTTTTTTGCTAAGAGATAAACAAAGGACAGCATGACTGTATAGATGATACTGACGCTGAAGGCGCAATATTTAATATTTTTCAATGCCTTGACAGACAATTGGGAAAAAGCATTGTTCCTGTCAATATAGTTTAATAATTTTAGTGCCTGATACAGGGCAAAAAAATAAGGTGCTATGGTTAGATAAATCCCCGCGAAAATGGGATATAGAATAGAAGCATAATAGGGATTCACCGGGTTTTTAACTAGCCATGGCAAACCGTATACACATAAAACAAGAGCAGGGACACCAACAAGAATCACAGCAATTTTTAAAAATAAAGTTGTGCCTCGTTTCATAAAGCACCTCACATATTTAGCAGTAGGATCAGTTATATGGTAACACTTTACTTATCGATATTCAATAAATTATTATTGGGATATAATATGCTTTTTGTCTAATTCAGTAAATCCCTATTTGCTTAATCCTAAACAAAAATCCTCTTACTCCGAAGAGCAAGAGGATTTAAAATTTAGTCTTTACAACTGACAGTAAACCTGGAGGAAATTGATTGAGACAGCATTATGTCAATATAAATTTCGAGGGATTTCTTGAATCAACTTTGCTCTTTCTGAACCACTTTGCCAAATCTTTTTTTCAGCACCAAGATGGCCACAGGCATCCAACAGAGGGTATAGATCAGCATCTCATAAAAGTCCTGTGAGACTGTAGTAAAAGGAACTCCTTTAAAGATTACGTCGGCAAAGGGTTTATGGAAATAGATCAAAGGCCACAGAACCTTTATGACTACCGGCAGGAAAGCAGGCATCTGATCTTGCGGCCATACATATCCGCTGCTGACAAAGGTCGGCAAAGACAACATAAAAGAAAGCTGATAAAGTTTAAGCTTATCCTTGGTGATCGAAGCCAATAACACGGCCGGACAGCTTACGGCAAAGGCAAAGACAATACACATGAGCAAAGCCGTTGAAATGTTCCCTCTGACGGGAACATTAAAGACACGATTAGTTATACCTATGGAAATAAAGGTTGCGGTTACAGAAATAAGGGTAAAAAGACATATTTTTATAAATAGTTTTAAGAAAGTATGGCCCTGAGCCAGCTCTTCCCCGTCTTCTAAGACCGAAAGCCCCAGGCTCGACACCATAACCTGCTGCAAAAATACCGCAACAAATCCGAGAATCAGATAGTTCATGTATGTAAGTCCCGGATCATACAATATCCTTTCGTTAAATTGAAAAGCCAGAGCCATATTTTTAGCTTGTCCAGGAAGTAGGTCCTTAGCTTGAAGAAGTTTTATCTGAGCGCCAGCGGCGACGGTTTGCACAATACTGGCCGCCGACGCATAAGCATTGTTACCAATCACAATATTAGTACCATCTACTAGAATCAAAACGGCAGAAGACTCCAGGTTACTTATATCTTTATAAAAATCGTGGGGTATATAGACTCCCATATAGACCTTGCGGGAATCGATTTTCTCTTTTAGATCCTGCGGTGAAGTACAATAATATTTGACATAAAACCTTTCATTTTCATCAAAGTATTGAATAATGCTCCGGCTCATGCTGGAGTTATCTTCATCCAGTACAGCGATCGGTATATCTTCAATATAGTCGTGAACATATACACCACCGAGGTAAAATGTCAAAAGTATGGGGCCTGCAAACAACACAAAAAGGATCATCGGTTGTTTAATTAAGGATTTGATTTCAGAAATAATCATTTTACAAAGCCGCACTCTGTTCACCTTCGCTTTCCGACCTATGGGCCTTCCGGTCGAGATAAGCAAAAAACATATTGCCTATTATCCCGATACAGGCAAAAATCACGGAATACACGGCAAACCACTGAAAGTCACTGTACATATAAGACTGGCTCAGGCCTTTTAGCATTAAATCCCTTAAATTATCCGCAAAGTGATAAAAAGGTAAATAATAGACCAATCGCTGGTAAACTTCCGGCATTGCCATGACCGGCCAGGTATAACCCGCTAGAACCGTATCAGGTACAAAGACAACAGCTGCCACCACAGTAGCAAGGAGCTCATTTTTTATCCAAGCTGACAGCATAACGCCAAGTGATGCTACTGCAACCGAAAATACAGTACATAACAGTACGGCATCCTGCAGGGGACCCCGGAAGGGGATGGCAAAGCAGCGGTTTTGAATAACCAGATTCAGCACAAGAGATGCCGCCCCAAAGGCGCCGTAAAATACTATCTTGCCAAGTAAGTGGCCTAATCGTTCTAAAGCAGATTGGGGTATTTCACTACGTCTCAAAGAAGTTGAGGCCAGTATACCGATTCCTGACTGAATTAAGGCGGCAACCAACCCTATATTTAAGAAGTTTTTATAACCCCGGGTAGGGTTATATAGGGTTCTGTTACTGAAATTGATAGAAAGAGCAATCTTCCGAGCCACATCATCAGGAAGATCCAGTCTAGCCTTAATCTGTTCTAAAAGAATACCCGTCTTTAAGGTTAGCAAGATTTCCGAAGCTCTTGTCTTCGCAGCACTGGTCATCGTCATACTGCTACCATCATAAATCATTAAAACTGTAGGAGAACGAAGAGCCAGCACATCCTTGCTAAAGTCCTTGGGAATAATCATTCCCACCCTGATTTTATTCGTGTTAAAAAGATTTTCCATTGAGTAGCTGTCTTCGAGGTAATACTTTACATTAAAGGTCTCATTTTGAGCAAAATAATCCACAATCATCCTGCTCATTGAAGAATTATCCATGTCACATATCGCCATAGGTATGTTTTTGATCTGATTCTGAGCAAGTTCAACTCCCAGAAGCACATTTACCAGTATGGGAATAACGAACAGGATGACAAAAATCATCCTCTCCCTTACTGCCTTCAGCCACTCGTTTCTTATGCTTGTAAAAAGGCTCCGCAGCACAATGACCACCGCCTATTGGGCAAACTGCACGAAGGCAGTCATACCTGGCCTTACAACTTTATCGCTGTTGTCAATTTTAATCTTGACTCCAAAGGCTTGAATGTCGAAAGATCCATTGTCATTGGTAGCCCTTTTTACTGCAAAGTCGGGTTTTTGATTTATCCTGACTACCTCGCCGGAGAAGACTTCATCAGAGTAGCTTGGAATCTTTACTTTTACCTTTTGTCCAAGGTTTATTTTTGCTATGTCGGTCTCTTGCACATTAACTTCTACCCATACGTCATTCAGGTCCGTAACAGTAGCAATAGACATACCTGTAGAAACCAATTCACCTTCATCAGCACTGATTTCAGTAATGGTACCACTGATTGGGGATTTGATTTTTGTGTCCTGGAGATAAGCCTGCACTTCGTCCAAGGCTCCTTTTGCTTCCTGGAGTTTAGCACTTGCAGCCTGCTCCATTCCCCGGGCCGAAACTACCATGGCCTCTGCACTGCTAATATCCTCGCTTCTGGCCCCTTCTTTGGCCATGCTCAGAGTTTGAGCTGCCACTTCGAGCTGGGTTTTAACTTCATCCACTTTCTGAGCTGATACTGCACCTTTTTCATACAATTTTTGTACCCTGTCGTAGGTCTTTTGCCAGAGATCGTAATTAGCTTGGGCTTGAGCTATTTCCTGTTTCCTGGCACCGTTTTTAGCCTTTTCGTACACTGCCTGAGCAGCCTCTACCTGACCTTTTGCCGCGTCATAAGCTGCCTGGGCTTCTTCCACCATAGCTTTTACCTGCTTTTCTTTGGCCTGTAATTCGTCGCTGGATATTTCCACTAAGACATCGCCGGCATTTACCTCTTTGCCTTCTTCGATGTGCAGCTTAACTATTCTTCCGGCTATTTTCGTATTTATGCTGACTTCCTGAGCTTCAATAACCCCTTGAGCGACGATTCCTTCCTCTTCATTAAAAACAGCGTTTGTTGTTTCAGCTTGTTGTGTTTGGCAACCTGTCAAAGCGACTACACAACATAAGACTAAAATGGCTATAGATATCAACAAACTCTTCTTCATACCGAATCCCTTCCTCGCAGATAATCATGGCTTTTTAATACACAAACTTTCCAATGTTGTTAAAGTAGTTCATCCTTGCAAGATTGTAACCATGCATTACTTCTACTACTTTTTCTTCTACGTTTGCTAAATTTTCCTGAGCAGCCCGAACTTCCAGAATAGTTCCGCCTAATGAATCAAGATTTAGACTTTTAAGTAAGCTATTATCTTCACCAAAACCTTCATTATACTTGTATTGCGCTATTTCCAACACCTGTTTGGCTTTGTCCACCATTTGTTGGGTCAGCTTTAACATTTCTCCGGTCCTCTGCATGGTTTCATAGGACTGGCGAATGGAACTTTCCACTTCAGACTTGGTCTTTTCGTATTCCAGCCAAGCTTTTTCTTTCTTGAGGGCAGCCTCCCGGTACTGGAAAGTATTTTCGGGATAAATTCCTTTTACTGAATCAAAAGTAAGGTCATAAACCACTACTTGACCAAAAGCCTTTTTCATCTCCAGCCTGTTGACAAGGCCGTTTTTAATGCCTTCTTCCAGATTTTGTTCCTCTACCTTATCAGCCAGAACATCGGTAAGTATCAGCTCGGTGTCCTGGGAAACATTCATATTTTTCTTAAGTTCAGTCATCGCATTGTTCAAATCCGCCAGAGCCTGCTGATACTCAATAAGAGTCTGTTTGTAATAAAGTTCGGCCAGAAGCATGTCATCTTTTGCTTTCATTCCGTTTTTATAGCTTGCCACGGTAATCTCATACTGCTTCTTAGCCCTGTCTATGGCTTTTTGCTTCACTTCAAGCATCTTCTGAGCTTTCAAAGCATCGTAATAACTTTTCTGAATAAGTAAGGCTATCTGGTTCTTATAAATATCATAGGAAGCCGCAGTAACTTCATTGGACACCTGGGCCATGGTCGTCATCAAATCCTGGGTGGAATCAATGTCTAGAGACGTTAAACTTTGAATGTCCAACTGGTCGGAGAACTCTGACCCGGCTTCTTTCAGAGCCGCATCCAGCAGTGATTTTCCTGCCGTTAAACTGGAAAGACCGTTTTCTAATTCTTGCTGAATAGCGTTTTTAATGGTTTTTTTGGTGTCTTCATCTAAAGGCAAAGTGTTTATATTGGTTCCCTTTGGAATCACTGTTCCGCTGGGCAAGGTAATATCCACCGGAGCAATACCCTGATTTAAAGCGTTCTTAGCTGCTTGCAGCGTTGAACTACCCTCATCTAGTTCCTTGTCCGCGTTTTTCAGTTTTTTGCTTTGGTACCTAGCCCTTTCCAAAGTCAGATCGCTTAGGTCAATCTGATTTTGGACCTGTTTTAAATCCACACTGTTTTCAAGGCCTAGCCGCACCGCATCCTGGATGCTGATTTTCAGCGGTTCATTTGCTTCTTTTTCTTCCTCTTCCGCAAAAACAGGGCTTTGGACAAAAACTAAGAAAACAGCGGTTAAGATAAGAACTAAAAATCTTAGCTTTTTCATTAAAATAACCCCTTTCATGCTGTCATAAATTTAAGAGTCCTTTTTGCAGCTTGCTCATAATATGAATAAGCTGTTCCTTTTCATTGTCGTCAAGAACTTCTATCATCTCATTGGACCACTCCCGGTATCTTTGCATTATATTTTCAGTAAACTTTCTTCCCTTTTCGGTTATGACGGCAAGAATCTTTCTTCTGTCATCATTTCTGCGAATTCTTTTTACCAAACCCTGCCTTTCAAGCCTGTCGATTAGACCTGTTATGTTGGCTTTGGTAACCTGCATTCTATTTCCAATCTCAGAAAGGGCCAGTCCACCTTCAGATGATTTATACAAAATGACCAAAAGTTTAAACTTTGAATCTGAAATGTCAAACTTTTTAAAGTGATTATCAAAGACTGTTTCCAACATCTCGTGAGTTTTCTTGAAGTCTATGATGGTTTTGCTGGCTATACCTTCTACCCATTCGTAACTTTCCGCCAGTCGCTTAAGTTTGTTCATGGACTAACTCTCCTTTCTAATAGTGTAATTATTATATGCTTTTATTTTATATTAGTTAATTGTTAATACATTTACTTTTAATTCGTTTATAGTTTAAATTGGTTAATTAGTATTTATATCTTTTGCTTTTAATGATTTTCTTTTAAATTTAACTTTTTTTAAAAAGCTTAGTAGATTAAATATCATCCTTCCTTAGGATTGCCTGCATAGCAGAGATTTTGCCATACAAAAAAACCTGTCGACAATAATTTTGTCGACAGGTTTTTCTAACAGTTTAAGGCAGTTATCTCTGTTATCTTAATTTATATTTGTAACCCCGCTTCATATCCTTCTTGAATAGCCTCGAGAGCCTTGCGTGCTTCTTTCGCATCACCTACTACAATAACTTCAGGCGCTTTACCTTTAAGTATTTCGGCCAATTGGTTATCAGGTTTTACTCCAACTGCCATGACCACCTTATCAAAGCCGCTTAAGGTGATTTTTTCTCCATTTTTTTCAATCACTACTCCGTCGTCAGTGATCTCCACAACTTTAGAATTTACATGGACATTTACATCATGTTCTTTAAGATCTTTTAAAAGGAAGTATCTTACAGAATCTTCTTCGTCCAAAGCTATATCGTGGCGTTGCTCTACAATAGTGACTGCCCTGCCGTGATGGACAAGGTAGTTAGCGGTTTCCGACCCGATGAGTCCTCCGCCTACTATTACCACCTTTGGGCCGGTAGCAACTTTTTCTTCCAAAACATCATGGGCGTTAGTGACAATAGGTTTATCTATTCCAGGAATGTCAGGCATTATAGGCTTACCACCGGTGGCTATGATGATGGCATCCGGTTTTTCTTCAGCTACGATTTCTTCAGTGAGAGGTTGGTTCAAGTGAACCTTAACTCCAAGCTTGTTCATCCTGTTCATTTGCCAAATTAAGAATTGATAGATTTCACCTTTCCCAGGAGGTATTGCAGCGGTGTAATACTGACCGCCCAGTTTGGCAGTTTTTTCGTAAAGATGTACATCGTGGCCTCTTTCCTTAGCAACTATAGCAGCTTCCATTCCGGCACAGCCACCGCCGGCTATTAGCACCTTTTTAACCTTGTCGGCGGGTTTGATATCCAGCTCACCTTCTTTGCCCGTTCTGGGATTAACCAAACACCAGGCATCCTTTTGGGCAAAGATTCTGCCTAGACAGCCTTGGACACAACCTATGCAAGGAATGATTTCATCAAATTCTCCGGCTGCTGTTTTACTGGGAAGGGCCGGATCTGCCAGAGACGCCCTCCCACAAGCGACCAGGTCTGCTTTACCTGAAGCAATTATACCTTCTGCAACCAGTGGGTCGTTAATTCTTCCTACAGTTATTACCGGTATAGAGACAACTTTTTTAACTTCTTCAGCAAAATTCACAATCCAACCATGGGGTATTGCACTGGGAGGTACAATAGCATAGGCCGTTCCATAGACCCCTGCAGAAACATGAATGGCATTAATGCCTGCTTCCTCTAAAATCATGGCTATAGCCTTAGTGTCTTCTACGGTTCTCCCGCCCCGGACAAATTCATCAGCGGAAATACGGAAGATAATGGGGAAATTAGGACCAGTCTTCTTGCGAATGTTGGCTATTATCTCAAGAGGAAAACGCAGCCTGTTTTGTAAACTTCCACCGTATTGATCTGTTCTCCGGTTGGAATAGTTGGACATAAACTGAGCTATCAGGTAGCCATGGGCACCATGTATTTCTACTCCGTCAAATCCGGCAAGCTTTGCACGGTATGCAGTATCACCGAATTTTTCTACAATGTCTTTGATTTCATCGACCGTTAACTCTTCGGGTACTTCCTGCAGTACAGGACATGGTATGGCAGATGGGGCCTTAGGAGTTGTGCCTATGATCTGTCTACTGGTTTGTCTGCCCGCATGGTAAATCTGGGCAACAATTTTAGAACCATATTTATGTACTCGTTTAGTTAATTCAGCATGACTAAGAATCTGGTCATCGTTCCATAATCCCGGAATTCTTACAAAGCCTTTACCTTCGGGGACTACAGCATAGTCTTCGGTGATGATGAGACCCCATCCTCCCTTGGCTTTCTCCTCATGGTACCTGATAAACCTCTCCGTAGCAGTACCGTCTTCGTTGCAGTAATTCATCACCATAGCAGGTACTACAAAGCGGTTTGGAACTTCCATGGTTCCAATACGGATTGGCTGAAAAAGTTGTTTAATCATAAAAAGGCCTCCTTGTGAAATATATCACTAATTACATTATAGTCCTTTGTGAAGAATGGTACAAGTTTTGTTATAAAAATTGTTAAATTTTTCGACATTTATAAAAATATTTGGCAAGCTATTTTACTCCTATCCCTATCTCTTTTACCTTTCACTTTCATGCTCGCATTCGAAGACATCTACTCTCCAAATTATAGGATAATTTTTGGCCCACTGTTGAACTACATGCACCTTTTCCTGGGTTTGAACAGAAATCAACGTCTCATCACCGTAGTGTGAACTCGCAAAGATATGTTCTTTATTCCTTTTTAAAATTAAAGTAAACCATTTGATATATCCTTCCTCGGTCAAATAATTAGTCAAAATCTCCCGCTTTAACTCCGGAACTATTCTCCCTCGGAAAACTATTTCTCTAGTCTCATTATTAAGTATTCTTTGACCAAACTTTTGTCCCGATTTAATGCCTTCTAGATCGTCTTCCCAAAGACGCATTTCAAATTCATCTGCCCTTTCCAGAGCACCCTTGGCAAGATCTACCCACCATTCATAGCCGGAAAAAATCGGTGCCAGATTATTAGGCGCAGTAGCTTCTTTATAAACCATGAACAACATGTTATATGCCATACTTTCATCCTCCAGTGTCATTTATTTCCAGAATTTATCATAGCATACAACTCAGATTACTGACACTTTTAACTTATTGTCTTACACCTTAATGTTAAAAAGCCATGCGGCAATTCAGGACTTCTCCTGACTACGCATGGCCTTTTCAAGTTTTTCATTCATGAGTCAATAATTTTATACAAGGCCCCACAGGTTTTCCTCCATACAAAGGACAAAAAAGGGCATTGTCTTGACTGACTTGAAACGTCAACTGTTTTCCTTATTTTAAGATAAAAATCAACAAAGCTTTCGATGGTAAATTCCTTAAGTCCGAATAGGTCTTCATTAATTAACTTAAAAAAACAGCTTGGTATCTCTCTTAATTTGAGGTTTTTCTTTATACAAAGGTCGCATCCTTTAGAATGGTTGTGTGGATTCAACTTGCAGCTCAGGTCATTACATGTACAGAAATGTTTATTATTATCCATATTTAACTCCTTCCCATGATTTCACAATTAATCATAAATTTATCATAGCATTGAAGTTTGGTAAATAATTACTTTTAATCTTTCACCTTACTCTTCGAACAAAAAAACCATGCAGCAATCTAAGATTCCTCTTAGATTTTCCGCATGGCCTTCCATAGCCTATTTTAGGCGGACAGATTTATTTCTACGAATGGTTTCAATAAGAGCACAATATTTGTCTGCCAGACATATAATTAGAGCTTCTTTACTTTTAGGGATTGTCGTAATATTTAAAGGCCACATATGACTGCGTATGGCATCCTGTTGTTTTTGGGAAATATTAAAATATTTAGCTGCATTATTACTTGCAATGTTTGGATGCTCAAAGCCATGGGTCTTCCGTGCCGGATCACCATCGTGCCAGTCGTACAAAAACAGGTCATGCAGCAGCGCTGCCTCAATCAATTCTTTTTCATCAGCATTTAGGTGTAGTTTTTCATTAATTAAGTAACTGACCCAGGCTACATTTTCACAGTGTTCAAAGGTAGTGGTCTTGCCATGCTGAATATAATTGTCCATCTGCCGGACAATATCCGAATTGTAGTAGTCTCTCAGCAATTCCTCAAACTTTTTCTCACGTAGCTGCCTAGATATCTCCCGTTTCCTTTCAGGCAATTCAAAAACGGCTATTCTCCTTACAGCCTTTTGATAAAATTCGCTTTGAGCCGTAAAAATCTGATTGACAATATCAGTCATTTTTGTTTGGAATCCCTTATCTATGGCAGAGACCCGCTTCTGGAAATCGGTAAGTGCAGAAATAGTTAGGGTAGCATCTACGGAGATTAAAGAAACAAGCACAAGTACAATGACGTTCATCAACGGTTCGGGAAGCAAACTAATCATCTTGTCCGTTACCGGTATTAGAATTCGCACTAGAAGTATTGCTGAACCGCCGAAAGCAATTGATGTAGGAATACTTGTCCTCCCGTTTATGTTCAACGGAACTTTGCTGTAATCCCACCAGCGAGCATGAAATAATTTTTCAAGAACCCAGGATGTGGGGTACTCCAAAACCATGCTGACCACAAAGCCAATTACGAAAATTATCCACCAATCAAGGTTAGGCAGATAACCGCTTGCCATTAGATCATAGACACATAATGCTAAGACAGAACCGAATCCATAAATGGGACAAACCGGTCCATATAAAAAGCCTCTATTGGCCCATTTTCGTTCACAGATAGTACAATAGATACTCTCCCAGATCCACCCTAAAAAGCTAAAGAAGAAAAATGCCAGAATATATCTGTTCAAACTATTCCCTTCTTCATTTCCAGCTAAAATAGACAACTAAAGTTTAAAACGATTTTACAGCGATTATACATTTTGGGGATCTTCTTTACAATTATATAGGGATAAGAGGACCTAAGCCAAAGGGGTAGAGTAAAGATTTCTTTCATAAATCCTTCTCTACCCCTTTATTTTCAAAAGTTTCGACCCGCTTTCAATCCTGTTTTTCTTTTTTCTTGATAGTAAGGCCAACCCCTTACTCCACCGTCACGCTCTTGGCTAGATTACGCGGTTTGTCTACATCGTTACCACGGGCTACGGAAGTGTAATAGGCTAAGAGTTGTAAAGGAATAACGGTTAACACCGGCGCTAAAATATCCAAGGTTTTCGGGAGATAAATCGTATGATCTACGGCAGTTTCAATTTCCTCATTACCTTCGAAAGCTAAAGCCGTCACATGAGCCCCCCTGGCTTTTACTTCTTTGATGTTACTTACGCTCTTTTCAAACAAGGCTCTTTGAGTTGCCAGAGCAATTACCGGTATTTTGTCATAGATGAGGGCAAGGGTTCCGTGTTTTAGCTCGCCGGCAGCATAGGCTTCAGCGTGAATATAGGAAATCTCTTTAAGTTTGAGAGATCCTTCCAAAGCTACAGCATAATCTAATCCTCTACCGATAAAGAAGGCATCTGTCCATTTAGCCAGGTCTTTGGACCACTGTTCGATTTGGGGCGCATATTCTAACACCTGCTTGCTAAGCTCCGGCAAATTTTTCAAGGCTTGAGCCAATTCCAGAGACTGCTCGGCAGTCAGCATATTTTTAGCTTGAGCCAGGTACATGGTTAAAAGATAGAGGGCTATAAGCTGGGTGGTATATGCTTTGGTCGAAGCTACGGCAATTTCGGGTCCTGCCCAAGTGTAGATTACCTCATGGGCTTCCCTGGAAATAGAACTGCCAACAACATTGGTAATTGCGATAATTTTAGAGCCCTTTCTTCTCGCTTCTTTTAGAGCTGCCAGAGTATCTGCAGTCTCTCCTGACTGGCTGATTACAATGGTTAAAGTATTCTGGTCAACCAGCGGATCCCGGTAACGAAATTCGGAAGCCACGTCTACCTCCACAGGCAGACGCAACATCTGCTCCATGACATATTTGCCTACCAAACCGGCGTGATAGGCCGTTCCGCAGGCTACTATTGCTATTTTATTAAACCGGTTTATTTCTTCTTTAGTTAGCTTCAGTCCTAAATCAACCAAACCGGTTTCGTCAAGACGACCTGAGATAGTTTCCCGAATAGCGCCCGGCTGTTCGTGGATTTCTTTGAGCATAAAATGAGGATAACCTCCGCGCTCAGCCGCCTCCATGTCCCACTGGACATGAAATACTTCCTTGGTAATTTTCTCTCCTTGGGAGTCATAAATGCTTATACCGGCCGGTGTGATTACGGCCATTTCACCGTCTTCCAAAATATAGGTGTCCCGGGTTGAATTTAAGATAGCCGGAATATCCGAAGCCAGAAAATATTCGCCCTGCCCAAGGCCGATAACTAATGGGCTGGCCTGGCGAACCGCCACCAGTTTATCTTTTTCATGAACAGTCATCACAGCTAAAGCGTAAGAGCCTTCCAAAAGGGCAACTGTCTCCTGAACCGCTTTTACCAAATCTCCCTGATAGTAGTGTTCAATTAAATGGGCGATAACTTCTGTATCCGTTTCCGACTTAAAGGTATGGCCTTTCTCTTTTAACCAATATTTCAATTTCTGATAGTTTTCAATAATACCGTTATGCACCACAATGAAATCTTCATTACATCCAGTGTGAGGATGAGCATTTTCATCGGATGGTTTACCATGGGTTGCCCAGCGGGTATGGCCAATACCGATTTGTCCTCTTGGCATTTCAGTAGCTAGCTTATCTTTCAGAACAGCTAATTTCCCTACCGTCTTAACAATGTTCACTTTTTCGGCCATTACAGCTATTCCTGCCGAATCATAACCTCGATATTCCAGCTTTTCCAGGCCTTCCAGCAGGACCGGAGCGGCTTCTTTTTTACCGAGGTAGCCTACAATTCCACACATGCTTTTCACTCCTTCGCTTAATTTTCAAGCGCAAGGTGGTTGAAAAGTAACCAATGTTACCCGTAGCAGCTTTTGTTCTAAGGATTGCTCCTTAGGTTTGTACTGCTACTTCGACTGTAACCAGCCGGAAGGACACCCGCCGAAAAATTCGATAATCCCTCTCCTCGTCAACCGGGCTGCTTTGTCAGTCACCAACCCTCAATCACTCGTCGCCAATTTTAATTCATTCTTAAGATTCAGCCGTAAACTAACGACTAATTACAAATGACTAACAACCTAGCAGAAACCCTACTTCCCGGTTCTGGCGCTACTTAAGAATTATTCCACCTTTACGCAAAAAATGGAAAGCTATAACATTATACAGTTTTCTCGCTGATTTGCCTACCTTTTTTCAATGGTAGATTAAGGACGGGGCTAAAAACTAGCCCCGTATAATAGCTCCCAGTAGATTTGCTTTTTCTTCTGTAATTTTGGGGTCCGGCCCTTCTACCATGATTCTGATTACAGGTTCAGTACCGGAAGGACGTACAATTACCCGACCTTCTTCTCCCAGTTCTCTTTCCACCTCTTTTACTTTAGCTAGAAAATCCGGATTTTCCATCGCCAGTTTTTTATCAGCAACCCTAACGTTAAGCAAGCTTTGGGGCATCCGCTGCATCAAGCCGGCCAATTCACTTAACGGCTTACCGCTGTCGACCACCGTCTGCAGGACCTGCAAGGCGGTAATTAAACCGTCACCGGTGGTATTATTATCCAAGAAGATAATATGACCGGATTGCTCTCCTCCGAGCACCGCACCGCTTTTCAGCATTTCTTCAAAGACATAACGGTCTCCCACTTTAGTTTGTTTAACTACTATGCCTGCTTTCTTTAAAGCTCGGTGTAGGCCTAAATTACTCATAATGGTAACGACAACTGTGTTATTGCGGAGTCGTGCCTGCTCTTTCATTTTAAGAGCGCACATGACCATAATCTGATCGCCGTCAACCAGGTTACCTTTTTCATCAACGGCTAAAAGTCTATCTGCATCACCGTCATGGGCAAAACCTAAATCAGCCCCATACTCTACTACTGCTTTCATCAGGCTTTCCGGATGAGTAGAGCCGCAGTTTAAATTGATGTTGGTGCCGTCAGGATTATTATGTAAAGTAATAACCTGAGCTCCCAGCCGTCTTAAGACTACCGGAGTTACCTGATAAGAAGCACCGTTAGCACAATCCAAAACGATTTTTAAGCCTTGCAGGCTGCCGGAAAAAGTTGAGGCTGCATAGGAGGCGTATTGTTCTACCGCATCCCGTACTTCCAAAACTTTGCCTACTCCTGCCCCGATAGGCCTGGGAAGATTGTCTTTCTCCTCAAGTACAGTTTCTTCAATTTTTTCCTCAATTTCGTCAGGTAGTTTATAACCCCTGGCATCAAAAAACTTAATGCCATTATCGGCTACCGGATTGTGGGAGGCAGAGATTACAGTTCCTGCCGTTGCTCCTAGTTTTCTCGTCATATAAGCAATTCCCGGTGTGGGCAGAACCCCTAAACGGTAGACGTTTACTCCCATGGAACAGATACCTGCAATCAATGCCCCTTCCAGCATATCGCCGGATATTCTTGTATCTTTTCCTATGGCAACTGAAGCCTGATCGGTATGTTGGGCTAAATGGTAGGCAGCAGCCCTACCCAGTTTAAAAGCTAACTCAGGGGTCAATTCTTGATTGGCTACACCCCGTACACCGTCTGTCCCAAATAGTTTTCCCATACTATTAACTCCTCTCTTCTTCAAAGTCCCTTGTCGACAGTCACCAATAACTGGCCATGACCAGAATTCAAAATTCAAAATTTATAATTCATAATTAAAATTAAACTCAACACTCAAAACTCAAAACTTTTAACTGTTAGAGGGTGGTCCATATCTTTCGATAACCGCTTCCGCTACCCGTAAACCATCAATGGCAGCACTGACAATTCCACCCGCATAGCCCGGTCCTTCACCGGCCGGGTAAACCCCTTTTAAACCAACTACTTCGTATTTTTCATCTCTGCTTATCCGCAAGGGGCTGGAAGTACGGGTTTCCACACCGGTCATCACCGCATCCGGCCCCGCAAAACCGGGAATCTTTTGATCAAAATCAAGTAAGGCTTCCTTTAATACTTCCGTCACTTCTTGCGGCAAGCAGTTATGTAAATCAGCAGGCACAACCCCGGGACGGTAACTTGGAATTACTTGGCAGGAAAGATCATTGGAAGGTCTATCGGCTAAAAAGTCCTCCACTTTTTGAGCCGGAGCTTTAAAATCCCCTCCTCCTTCCAGATAAGCCTTTCGCTCCCATTTGCGCTGGTATGCCACACCGGCCAAAGGATCATCACCGGCAAAATCCTCCGTGCCGACAGTTACCACCAGCCCACTGTTAGCCACTCCGGAATCGCGCTTGTGCTCGCTCATCCCATTGGTAACAACCATCCCGTGTTCTGAGGCCCCTGCGATCACATATCCACCGGGACACATACAAAAAGAGTAGGCCCCTCTTTGATGTTCTCTGCTTTGATAAACCAACCTATACTCAGCAGCGCCTAAGCGAGGATGGCCTGCTGCCCCCCCATATTGGTTAAGGTCAATCATCTTTTGGGGATGTTCTATTCGCACTCCAATGGCAAAGGGTTTGGGCGCCATAGGTAAGCCTAGCTTTGCCAGCATGGCAAATGTATCTCTCGCGCTATGCCCGGTAGCTAAGACTACCACTTCAGCAGGAATCTGGGTGCCATTTGCCAGCTCTACGCCTTTGACCATGTCCTGCTCCAAAATCAAATTGGTAACTTTGGCATTAAAATAAACTTTCCCACCCAGGCTGATGATTTTATTACGCAGCTCTCGGACAATAACTCTAAGTCTATCGGTACCTAAATGGGGCTTAGCCGCGTAGGTAATCTCAGGAGGGGCACCTGCTTCTACAAAAAGTTGTAATACTTCTGCCACCCTCCGATCTTTGCTGCGGGTAGTAAGCTTGCCATCGGAAAAAGTGCCTGCTCCACCTTCGCCAAATTGGACATTAGAATCAAGATTTAACTTACCTGTTTCCCAGAAAGCAGCAATATCCTGCTGCCTTTCCTCCACAGGCTTTCCTCTTTCCAAGACAACAGGATGGTAACCGTAGCTTGCCAGCTTTAAAGCCGCAAAAAGCCCGGCAGGCCCTGCTCCTATAACAAGGGGAGGAAACTTAAGTTTTTGACTACCTAAAGTCAGGATATGTTCCGGTGGAGGTTCAACTAAACTTAACCCGGGAATTTTTTTCGCAAGCAGTCTTTTTCCTATTTCATCCTCTACAGTCAGTTCCAAGTGGTAAACAAAATGAATGGTAGACTTGCGGGCATCGATTGATTGTCGTCTAATCGCCAAGTCTTTAATTCTACTTTCCTTTATTTTTAATTTATGAGCAGCCAGTTTAGGCAATTCCTCAATTGGTACATCCAGATTGGTCTTTATGTTTTCCAAACGTAATCTCATCATTACCAGCCTTTGTCAACAAAATGCAAAATGAGTTTCTTTCGGCTTTATCTAGCCATCTATGCATAGCTTGTGTGAAGTCTGAACATTCTATGCCAGGCTTAAACACCCAAAAAAGACCGCAGGGCGGTCTTTATTAAGGCGCTTTTTCTAACTGGATAATAACCTTAACATTTTTAGGCGAAATACTAATGCTATCGTCAGGACTGATTATTTCAACTTCCTGAATTAAATCGGAAGAAAGGCCATCAATATCGATTGTCTCAGTAGACAGATAATCCAGAGTAGACAAAACCTGATAAGGACCGACCACTTCAGCAAATTCAGGTTCAACTTTTACCTGTTTAATCTGATAACCAGCAGCAGGTTTACCTATAATATCAGGCTTAATTAAGAATTTTTCACTCGGTTTATCTTTTACGATCGGTATATAAACTTCAACATGTCCGGGATCAAGGCGCAGCCATTCTTGAATAAAATTTCCTTCAGTATCTTTAATTTTAACCGGAAGTGTTTCCTGAAAGCTTTGGAAATAGCCCTCTATTCTAGCTGTCACAAAAACTTCTTCAATGGTCTCCAGTATACTTTTAGGTCCTTTGATGATGATCTCGGAGGGGGTAGCCAAAGGCGTCAGAGCAGTATAGCCTTCCTGAATCTTTCCTTCTGTTTCCACGGTCACCCCAACCTGAATCTCCTCCACCTGGTCGATTACAACTTTGACCTGGGAAGGAGTGGTATTGACCAACTGAACACCGGAAGGCAGGCTTACTTCTACGGTAGCTGTGTTCACCCCCACCTTAGCTCCGGCCAGGTTGACAATGGCATTAATATCCCTGGAAGTTATATCTTCCAGTATATTTTCACGCCCCTCAATTCTGACCTTTATGCTGTCAGGTATTTCAGCCACCATTAAATTCTCGGCTAAATTTTCGGTTTCCAGCGGCACCTCTAACACTTTTTCCTGGGTAGGGTTGCTTTCCGTAGTTACCCACAGCCACAAAGTCACAGCTATTAACAAGGAAATAATCCGATAAGATAAGTTTTGTGTAAAAAAGCGATGCAAAAAACGCTTCATTATTTACCCCTCCTATACCAAAAGACCGAATTACCTTGTTGGTTACGGGGTAAAAGCAATTCTTCCAAGGTCTCTCTTAAATTCTTCTCATCCAAATAGCGAGTTAGTTTTCCTTCATCAGCAACGGAAATAGTACCTGTTTCCTCAGAAACTATGATGGCAATTGCATCTGAAACTTCAGTAATGCCAAGGGCAGCTCGGTGGCGTGTTCCAAGCTGTTTACTCAGGTAAGGGCTATCTGTTAAAGGCAAAAAACAGCCGGCGGCAATAATCCGGTCTCCCCGTATGATAGCAGCCCCATCGTGCAAGGGTGTGTTAGGCTCGAAAATATTAAGGAATAATTCTGCCGAGACAACCGCATCTAATTTAATGCCTGTCTCCACAAAATCGTTGATCCCAATTTCCCTTTCCAGGATTATTAAAGCTCCCGTCTTGTTTTTCGATAAGCTCTGCGTAGCTCTGACCAGTTCGGAGATAAGCTTTGACATATCTTCTTCACCTAAAAAGCTTAAAGGCCTGGCAAAAAATTTTCCCCGTCCAAGCTTCTCTAAAGCTCTTCTTAACTCCGGTTGAAAGACGATAGGTAAAGCTACTACGATAGCCAGCCTAACCTGTTCCAAAATCCACTGGATTGTATCAAGGCCAAGAACTTGACTTGCAAAGGATGCTACAACTAATACGGCTAAGCCCTTTAACAATTGGACTGCTCTGGTGCCTTTAATCAACATCATCCCGCGGTAAATCACAAAGGCTACCACGCTGATATCAATTAAAGCTAACAGCAGATCGAGTATATTGTTGATGGGCAAAATCGATAATTTGGAAAGCATCCAATTCACTCCATACTACTTTGGGGAAAAGTGTCTATTGAACCAACCGACCAGTTAAGTTACAATTACCTAAGCAAGTCTTTCAAGGCAAGCTTCTAATAATACTATGGCAAATTCGACAAGTCCTATGTAAATACCTGCAAATAAAAAATAGATAACTTATACTTATTTGCGTGTGCTTATGACTTCCTTTAAAATAAGATTAAGGGAGTGACCTTATATGATTAAAAAGTGGCATGTCTATATTACCGCAATCGCTTTGATTTCCGGAATCCTTATCGTTGGCTTGTTCAGAACCAGTCGAACCATCAAAGAAGCTAACGCTAATGATAAAACCGATAACCTTATTGCTATTATTGAAGAGCAAGAAAAAGATATTGAAAGCATGGAAGAAACTATTGCCGATCTTCACAAGCAGATAAGTGAAATCCAGAATGAGCAAGTAGAAGGTGAAGCACGGTTCGAAACCATTAATGACTACATTGAAAATTTAAGAATGCAAACCGGTCTTACCCCTTTGGAGGGCCCCGGTATTAAAGTAACCTTAGACGATAATCCTAAAGGCGCTGAAGCTGCCAAGGCTTCCGATATTTTAACCTATAATCCAGAAAATTATATCATCCATGATAAAAATGTACTATATGTGATTAACGATTTAAAAAATGCCGGTGCGGAAGCCATAAGTATAAATAATCAGCGGATAGTTTCTACCAGTAATATTCGCTGTGTGGGAACTGTAATCCTGGTAAATTCCACCCGCATGGCGCCTCCTTACGAAATTATTGCCCTGGGCGACCCGGATCAATTAGAAAAAGGAGTTTTAAACGGCCAGGAATTCAATTTTCTAAAGAAAAAAGACTTTCCAGTTAAATTAGAGAAATTTGACAAACTCGAAGTCCCGGCTTACAAAGGCAACTACACACCTATTTATGCCTCTGAAGTTAAAAAGGAGGTTGCCGCTAACAATGAATAAACATTCTTGGCAAATATCTGTAACAGTTGTGCTGATGTTTCTAGGTGTTCTTTTGTCCTTGCAGTTTAAAACTCAACAGGATATCTTAGAATCCTTAGCCAATCAAAAAACGGAAGATTTGGTTGCCATGTGGAAAAGCCTGGAAGAAAAACGTAACAAACTGGAAAATGAGATCAGGGTTTTATCAGAACAGCACCGTTCTTTAGTCTATCAAGCTTCTGAAGGCAAAACCTACTATAAAAACTTGGAAGAAGAAATTCGTAAACTTCGTTTGGTAAGCGGTGGTCTTGAAGCTCAAGGCCCGGGAATAACTGTAACCATTGAGGGTAATTCGCCTGTTTTGGCTATTGACCTGGTAGATATGATTAATGAGCTGTGGGGGTCCGGTGCGGAAGCTATATCCGTTAATGATCACCGGATTGTAGCCACCACGGCTATCACCCAGGTAGAAGATGAATATTCTTATTATATTACTATTGATGGAGAAAGACTTTATTACCCTATCGTTATTTCCGCAATAGGCGATAAAAATGCTTTGGAAAAAGGGCTGACTTTTCCAGGTGGGATAATAGATAATTTGAACTCTTTTTCCATTCATCCCAGAATTGCTCAAAAGGATAAGATTGTCGTACCCGCGGTCAAAGCTCTTCAAAAATTTCAATACTCCACCATAAAAGAGGAAGAAGAATAAAGCTGTGTCTAGTTTGACACAGCTTTACCTTTATTATCTTTTAAACCTAACAAGGATAATATTAAACGGACCGGCCAAAAAGAGAGCTTACGCTTCATCTCCCGCCGTTCTTCGTGGAGGCGGGCTAAATTTTTCTGCAACTCCCGGTTGGCGTACTGAAGGCTTTCAATTTGGGAGTTTTTCTCGGTTACCTGTTTTTTCAAACGTATGATTTCCGTTTCGGCCTCCTCTAAATTTCTCACTAAATTGCCCTGCACCTGGATCACTTTATTTTCCAACTGCTCACAGCGTACTTTTAATTTATTCTTTTCTTTGCGCAAGTTTACCAGTTGTTCGCTTTGAGCGTGGATTTCCTCCATTAACTCTTTTTCATGTTCCTGCAAGCGGGCCAACTCGCTTTTTAATTTGGCATTTTCAAGCTGATAATGCTCATTTTGGACAGCTAATTCACTGAGTTTTTGCTGGTAAAGGGCTTGCTCTTCCCTGTGAACTTTCTGTAGATAGGTAAGCTCCTCTTGTAAATTGTCTTTTTCCGTCTGCAAGCTAAGAACTTCAGCTAAAGTGCCGGCAGCCTCCCTTCTGGCCATTTCCAGTTCGTCCTCCACATGTTTTATCCGGCTTAGAAACTCAAAATAGCTGTTTTTCATCACCGAATTGCAGCGCCAGACATGAGGGGCAATCTCTTCGAAGAAGGGATATGCATTAAGTATTACTTCCACTTGACTCGTGTCCAATTCTGCCAGTGCTAAAGCCTGCTTCAGGTAATCTAAATGCAAACCACCGGGGAAAAGCTCCATTATACCAAACATTGTATCTTCCAAATTCCACTGTTCGTTTCTGGCCTCCCGGCAAAAACTGGCAAGTTGTAATACTCTGTTTCCTTCACAGTAAACCTCTGCTTCCCGTTCACTTAATACAGTCAGAGTAAAATTAGCTATTTCTTCTCCGGAAGTCCAACTCAGTTCCAAGATATTACCCGGTTCCAGCCTGTTTTCTTCAAACCAGTCTTTTAAACCATAAAGAGCTTTGTGTTTGGCAAAATACCAAACTCCCTTAGTCTTTCCGTTCAGTTCAAAAGGCAAGTAACAAACCTCAGGAAAATTCCGGAAAACTTTACTTAGCCTCTTAGTCAGGGAGATTCGGCCAGTCTCCAAATCCCAGGACGATAAGATATACTGCCTCTTACCTGGATTGTTATCGTTGATGATGAGCATCATTTCCGCTTCCTGGAGGGCATTGTTTTCCGCCTGTCGGAAGAGCTTTAACGGGTCCGGAACTGCCAGCTTGTCCTGTAATTTATTAAGAACTCTTTTACTGAAAACCTGGTCTGGTTTAAGGAAGATAAAGAGGCCGGAGTCATCTAAAGTACTGAGAAGCTTGTCCGAACTTAAATTTACTCCCAGAAACTTGTTGACCTCATCAATTTTCATGGGAGCGCCATTTCGCTCTATTTCCTTCAGCAATTCTTTTAGCACTTTCATGGTCGGAAGAATTTCAAACTTCCAACTGCTCAATCCCCAACGTCCACTTTGCAGACGCACAAAACGGCTGTCCCAGACTAGATCTTTTTCCTCTCCTATTTCTACACCGTTTTCCTCAGCCATCATCTTAAGCTCCTTAAAAGTAAGAGGAGTTTTCGTGGTACTAAGCCACTGGTAGATAAGGTCGTTATGCTCTTGCCCCCTTTTATCCACTCCCCACTTACCATCCTTTTCCACAAAACAAGGATTGTGTTCCAGAGAACGGATTAAGTTTTTCATAAACTTATCGGGCTCAACCCTGGCTTGCTCTTTAAGCTCTAGTTCCAATTGGGCTAATTCTTCCCACCTAGCCCAAAGTAAACTTTTTAAAGTATCTGTCAAAGTATCCAGGATTTCATTTACAACCACTTCCGGTTGAGGTTTTGCTTTTAAACTATTTTTTTTATTTTTTTCTTTATTTTTTACTTTAGGTTTTTTCACAAAACCACTCCATTCTCCAGCTTATTCCAAATTTATCCAGTGGAGATATTAGATGTGATTTTTGAAAAACCCTTTGGGAAAAAAGACTCCTTTTGTCTAACGTCGTAAAAAGAAAGTCGACTTAAGCAAGAAAATACCTTCTAATACAATCCTTTTGTGATAAAATTGTAACCAGGTATTTTCTTAGGATTTGGGAGGTTCTATGAATATCTCAGAAGTAGCTCGTATTGCAGGCGTATCCCCGGCCACAGTCTCTCGAGCTTTAAATCATCCTGAAATCGTTAAACCAGCCACCTTGCAAAAAATCAGGCGAGTAATTCAGGAGCTTGATTATACGCCTAATCCTGCTGCCCAGGCTCTTATGACCGGCAAGTTTCATCTGGTAGGCCTGCTTGTTCCCAACTTGCAAAATGCTTTCATCGCCCAGTTGGCCTTGGGGGTAGAGGAATACTTATTGGAACACGGCTATACTGCCCTGATCTGTAACTCTCATGAGAAACTTGAGCGGGAAAAATATATTGTACGCAGCTTCTTACAACGGAGGGTTGACGGGATTATCTGGGCTTATCCTCATGATACTTCGATCAAAGATTTAAAACTTCCGGCAGTTCTGGTAGGACCACAAAAAATGTATCCGAAAGGTAATTACGACTGTGCTGAAATAGATGAAGAAAGAATTATCCAACTTTCGGTAGCAAGGCTTTATAGCAGGGGGCACCGCAAGATCGCTGCCATTGCCGGTGATGAAAATTTCGCCGTCTCTACTGTGCGTTTACAATACTTAAAAGGAGAGCTTACTAAATTAGGCCTTGAACTTCCCCCCGAATATGTAGTTTACGGTTCCTATGGCTCTATTGAGAGTGGCGCTCAAGCAATGGAAAAACTTTTAACTCTACGTGACCGTCCAACCGCAGTAATTGCTTTTAATGACATGATAGCCCTTGGAGCTTTAAAAGCTCTGATTGTCCACAAAATTAGAGTACCCGAGGAAATGGCTGTCATCGGTGCCGACGATATACCTTTTGCTAAACATTTTTCACCTGGGTTGACCACCATCCGGGCTCCTGGTTTCGATTTAGGTCGGGAAGCAGCACGGCTTTTAGTCTCCCGTCTTAACTATCCGAACAAACCGAGGCAAAATGTTGTAATTCCGGTTAGCCTGGTAGCCCGTAATACAGATTAATACTTAAAAAAGTAGAAGGAGTCCAAACGGACTCCTTCGGTTTATTCTTCGTCTTGCAAATAGGCACTGCCCCATGCTTTAGGAGTTAAACCAACTCCCGAGAGGAAGAGTACGACTAAAGTTAACATATAGGGGAACATGATCGGGAACTGGTAAGGAATAGGTAAGCCAACAGCTTGAATCCTAAGCTGTAAAGCTTCTGCTAAGCCAAAGACTATAGCACCTATAGCTACACCCCAAGGATTAAACTTACCTAAAATAATACAAGCAAAGGCAATGAAACCACGGCCGGCACTCATATCATCAATAAAGGTATTCAAACCGGTAATAGACAGGGAAGCTCCGGCCAACCCGCACATGGCAGAACTGTACAGCACGGCGATCCATCTTACTTTAAATACATTAACACCCATGGTTTCTGCCGCCCTTGGATGTTCTCCAACAGCCCGAATCTTTAATCCCCAGGTAGTATGAAAGAATACATAATAGGTTATGGGAACTAATGCTAAAGCAATATAAACTAGGAGGGTTTGCTGGAAAAAAATTTTTCCCAAGACAGGTATGTCACCTAAAAGTGGTATCTTAGCAGGTGTAAAGCCTACTGAACGCAGTGCATTGGTGGAAGTTCCAAAAAAAGTTCGAAGCAAGGAACTCGATAAACCTAAAGCCAGCATGTTAATGCCTGTTGCTGTTACAACCTGATTTAGGCCTAAGCTAACGCAGGAGAAGGCATGAATAATTCCTAAAATCAAAGCGGAAAGCATGGCGCAAAGTACACCAATCCAAACGTTTTCAGTAAAATACGCGCCGACAAATCCAAAAAAGGCACCTAAAAGCATCATTCCATCTAGACCCATGTTCAATACTCCGCTGCGCTCGCTAACTATATCGCCCATAGCTGCCAGGAGGAGAGGAGTAGCCAGTCTGATGCTGGAAGCAAAAAAGTCTGTGGAAAAAATTAAAGAGATTAAAGTTTCAAGCATGTACTTTCATCCTCCTCCACTTTCTAAGCATTCTAGGCAAGCCTGCAGAAATTACCACAAACAAAACAGCCAGGGCCTGAACAATCGTTACAAAAGCGGTCGGAACTCCCGTCGAAATTTGCATACTGTTAGCACCGTTACGCAAAGAACCGAAAAAGAGGGCTGAAAGAAGTACCCCAAGAGGATTTAAATCAGCTAAGAGGGCTACTGCAATGGCATCGTAACCAACGTTAACCGAAAAGTTTTCCAAAAGCCGCATGTGGACACCTAAAATTTCACAAGATCCGGCAACACCGGCTATCGCACCGCTTAAAAACATAACTTTAACTAACAGGAGTTTAGAGTTGACACCGCCGTATTCCATAGCCCGCTGGTTGAGACCTACACCACGAATTTGAAAGCCAAAAGTAGTTTTTTCAAAAACCCACCAAAGCAGGACAGCTAAAGCTAAGAGAATCAAAAAACCTGCGTGTAACCTTGTCCCTGGCACAATAAAGGGTAAGCGAGCACTTTCCAAGATAGGCGCCGACTGGGGGTAGAACTGGTTCGGCATCTTTATAGGGCCTTGGACTAGATAACTTACAAAGTAGATAGCTACGTAGTTCATTAACATGGTAATAACGATTTCGTTAAAGCCTTTATAGGCTTTTAAAATGCCGGGAATCACCGCATATAGACCGCCTATGGCTGCCCCGGCCAAGATGGCAAAGGGTACGTGAATAAGGGGAGGAAGGCCGGCAAAAGAAGTACCGACAAGTGTAGCACCCACCGCAGCTAAGTACAGCTGTCCCTCACAACCGATATTAAAAATACCGGCTTTGTAGGAAAGAGCCACAGCCAGGCCTGCAAGTCCTAAAGGAATTGACCTAACTATGCTTGCAGCAAAATTATCTAAGCTGCCAAAAGCTCCTTCCAGCAAATAATAGTAGGCTGTAAGAGGGTTAACCCCTTTGGCCGCAATAACTATTGAACCTACTAGGGCACCTGCTAAAATTCCAAAAACAGGAGTGAAGATTTTCATTAGCGGTGTCCAACTAACACTTAGTTTTATTGTCCGCGTCTTGTCCTCAAGTGAAATTTTTGAGCTCATAATTACCTCCTAACGAGCTAGCTAGCCTTTCTAGTTCCAGCCATCATTAACCCTATTTCTTCAATATCAACATTTTCATTAGGAATAACACCCATAAACTCTCCTTCGTGAATTACAGCAATACGATCAGCAATGGATAAAATCTCTTCTAGCTCAGTAGATATGAGGAGTACTGCTGAGCCATTATCTCTCTGTTCAAGCAATTTTCTGCGCACAAATTCTGTCGCCCCGATATCTAAACCCCTGGTAGGTTGAACTGCAATCAAGATTTTAGGCTGCCGGTTTAACTCCCTGGCTAAAATAACCTTTTGCTGGTTACCGCCTGATAAGGTTCTGGCTGTAACACTTGGATCAGTAGCCTTAATCTGATACTGCTTAATCATCTCGTTACCATGAGTACGGATTGCGTCTAGCTTTAATACTCCGTTTTTAGAATAAGCGGGAGTATAAAATTCTTGTAAGATCAAGTTTTCACCAATGGTAAACTCCAGGACCAAACCGGTTTTATGCCTGTCCTGAGGAATATGAGAAACCCCGGCTTCCAAGAGCTTTCTTGGATTGATACGATGTTGTTCCCGACCATTGATGTAAATTTTGCCGTTAGTATAAGGCAAAAGTCCGGTAATTGCTTCGCTTAATTCAATCTGCCCGTTACCGTCTACGCCGGCAATACCTAAAATTTCGCCGGCTCTAAGTTCAAAGGATATATCTTTAACTGCCCGCACTCCGAATTTATCTTCAACTTCCAGGTGTTCTACTTTCATCAGAACATCACCTGGCTTACATGGCTTTCTTTCAAAATTCAGAAAAACTTCTCTTCCAACCATCATCCGAGCTAATTCTTTAGGATTAGTATCTTTTTTGGCAACCGTACCAACTACTTTTCCGTCCCGTAAAACCGTTACCCTGTCAGCTAAAGCCATAACCTCGTCCAATTTATGGGTAATGATGAGAATAGATCTACCTTCCTGGGTTAACCTCCGAATAATTTGGAAAAGTTCCTCTACTTCTTGCGGAGTTAAGACAGCAGTGGCCTCATCTAAAACTAAAATATCTGCTTTCCGGTACAAAGTCTTTAGAATCTCAACCCGTTGCTGGATACCAACCGGTAAGTCCTTAACCTTGGCCCGCGGGTTAACATTAAAATGGTACCTGTCAGAAAGCTCCTGCACTACTCTTTCTGCCGCTTTCAAATCTAAAAATGGTTCCTGGCGGGATTTTAAACCTAAGATAATGTTCTCGGTGACAGTAAGTTCAGGCACTAGCATAAAATGCTGGTGAACCATGCCTATACCGTGTTTAATTGCATCCTCACTACAGTTGATCTTTACCTTTTCGCCATTGATAAAGATTTCGCCCTCATCAGGATGATATAGACCGTAAAGACAATTCATCAAAGTAGTTTTTCCAGCGCCATTTTCTCCTAAAAGGGCTAAAATTTCTCCTTTATTTAGTTCAATGGTCACATTTTCATTAGCTACAACTTTAGGAAATCTTTTGGTAATTCCAACCATTTTTAGTACGGTAGTCATATTGGGCCTCCTTAAAGAGGGATTAGGGTTTCCCAGCCGGGAAACCCTAGCCTTACTTGATGATTATTCTAACTGGCTTGTAGTATCTTCGATGACCATTTCACCGGATTTTAGCTTTTCTTCATCTGCGAGTACTGCAGCTTTGGCGTCTTCCGGAGTTTCGGGAGACCAGGTACCTAAGAATTGTACTCCTTCAGGAATTCCGAGGATCTGGGAATTACCTTCAAAGGTACCGTTTAAAATTTTCTCTCCAACCTGTTTAATCATAATCTGAACAGACTGAACGCCAGAGGTTAATACTTTGTTAGGCGAAAGTTTGTTTAAATCCCCGGACCAGCCGATAAAGTACACGCCTTCGCTTTCATCGCAAGCTTGGATTGCGCCTGCGTCACAAGCATCACCAATACCGATAATTACGTCTACTCCAGTTGCAATCTGGGCAAGGGCTGCTTCTTTACCTTTATTAATATCTTCCCAGCTACCGGTAAAAGCCGTTGTTACAGTAGCGTTAGGATTAATCTGTGGAACAACTTCTTTAATTGCTTTAACCTCGCCTAAGATTGTAGGAACTTCCATAGCGCCGACGAAACCGATTTTATTTGTCTTAGTAACCAAAGCAGCCAGTTTACCGGCCAGATAACCAAGCTCACCGGTTCTAAATCTGGCTGAAGCGAGGTTGGGACCGGAAACCTCTCCACCGACTTGGAAAAATTTAATGTCAGGATATTCAGCCGATACTGTCAGCAAAGCATCACCAAATTCAAAACCGTGGCCGATAATTAGGTCAAAACCTTTTTTGGCATAGTCCCGCATAATATTTGCCTGGTCAGCTTGTTGGACACTTTCGGTGTAAGCGATTTCAAAACCAAGCTCATCCTTTAACAAAAGCAAGCCTTCGTAAGCCTGGGTGTTCCAACCACCGTCGTTCACAGGACCTGAAGTCAATAGAGCAGCTTTTAAGGGAGCCTTTTCAGAACCGCTGTCGCCGGAATCAGACGAAGAAGGAGTTTCAGCAGGTTCCTTAGGAGCTTCCTGCCCGCCACCACAACCGCCAAGCACTAAAGAAACCGTTAACATGCAAACCAGAAGTAATACTATCCATTTAGACTTCATTCATAAACCCTCCTCATTTTTACACACTTAGTAAGGAACGAAGGTTTATTGCTGCGTTTAAAGTATGTTTAGTGCCGGAATATAATGATTACCAGCGGTAATGCTTGTACCCCACCTCCTTGAGTAAATAATGGTAATGAAAGCGTTTGCAGAGTAATCATTCGACAGCATATTTAACAAATCCTTCTACATTTTCAAATTTTTAACTAATTCAATGCCTTTACCGCCATCTTGACCACTCTTCCAATGTTGTATATACGTCTATATATGTATTAACCATTTTCCTTCAAAATCCTCTTAATGTTATAAAAATTTTAGAAAATTGATTAACCTTTGTTTATTGGTTAATTTTATTCTTCGCTCCATTAAATGCTGTCTAAGCCCCATTTTCCCGTCTGCTATAGATTTTCGGCAATTTACGCAAAATAACTTCGCCTGGTAAGCTCGGCCAGCCCAGGATTTAGAGTTTTGTCGTCATTAATAGCTATTCCATTTTGTGGTAATATATGTCTTTTATTGTCCACGAAAAAATTAACCTCTTATTTTGAGAGTAACCGTTTCCAGTAAGTATTCCTGGCTTTTATCATGCTTTAAGCCCGTAACAGATTTTTTGTCTGGTAAAGATAAAGTTGGAACGGTGGTAACCAAGCATTAGGATATCAGCATGAGGGTGATCGTTAACAGAAAAGGACATATAGGACCCCATGGTGATGTTGCCGCCTACAAAAACCATAGAATAATTGATAAACATTTCATCCATCGCTTGATTAGTCAGGAGATGAAACATGTAGGACGGCGATTCAACACACAGCTTTTCAATACCTAGTCGGCGCAAGATATAAAGTAAAATTTTAGAATCAGGTACATTTCCCTCACCCGTGGCAAAAATGGGTACGGCTTGAGGGGCTGCAGCCATCCTTTGTTGGATTTGGTTAACCTCTACCTCTTCTATACTTTTATAAGGACCAAAAATAAGGTAGGGTCCGGTCATCCGCTGCCGCAAATACTCAGCCCCTTGAGGGGATGTTCCGATTCTTACTTCTATTTCATCGCTATGGAAAACCATATGGTCTAAAGGAATATCCGTACCATCAAAAGAAACAATTACATTCCAAGGACAGTCCGTTTTTTTGCCCATTTCCTTGAGCCTGGCCTCAGCCAATTCTTTACAGAACACATGAGAAGTCCCTTTAGGTTCGGCCTGCAAAGTCCTTGCCCCGATAATGGTTGCATCTGCATATGCTCTTAACATGTTAAGAACCCAGAAATCGGCCAGCCCACCTTCTTTATCCAGCAGGTTTTTACCGGCAATTAGAGGGCCTTGGGGGTCATCAGGGAAAGCAATTTTGCCGTCAGAGGATAAGACAATTGAAGCAAAAGTATAAGGCCTGTCTTCCGGAGCAGGCGGCATAAGTACTTTACCGTAAACGTCCAAGACTTTCCTTGGCACCACATCCTGAGACTTCTCCTCAATTTGCTTGAGAATGTCCTCCCTTTGCATTACCAGGGAAATCTTAATATCTTCCGTAGGAAAATACATTCGGGCCAATTTGCTCACGATTTTACCCCCCTCTTTTAAATTCGGCTACCGAAAAGAGCCGATAGAAATCCTTTGGCCCCACTGAGTATTGCCCAGCTTAGTTCTCGTCCTCAGAGCAGCAGCCACTTCCTGAAGCTTTAACAAAACTTCTCGCTCATTTACTTTTACAATGCGACCTTCTTCTAAGACCACTTCCCCACCGATAATGGTCGTTTCCACATTGGACTGGCCAGATGAGTAGATCAAAGTGGAAATCGGATCGGCCACCGGAGTGGACTTGGCTGTTAGAGGGTTATAGATAAACAAATCAGCCTTTTTGCCGGGAGCAATGGAACCTAATTTATCTTCCTTGCCGATTGCTTTAGCCCCTCCCAGGGTAGCCATTTCCACAACCTGGTTGGCACTGACTACGGCAGCATCCCGGGTGTGTAACTTATGCAGTAAAGCCGTAGTTTTCAACACTTCCAGCATATCCTGAGTGTCATTACTGGCCGCCCCGTCAGTTGCCAGGCTGACCGTAATGCCTTGACGCAAAAGTTCCGGAACAGGGGCAACCCCTGAAGCCAGAATCATATTGGAAACCGGATTGTGAGAAACTTTTACGTCCAGCTCCCGGTAGATAGCAATATCTTCCGGCTGCAGGTGGACACTGTGGACGGCAAGATAGTCCGGACCTAAGAGTCCGATTTTTTTCAGATAAGGAACAGTTCTCATTCCCCTGTTAGCCAAGCAGTATTCATCGTCGTCTTCAGTTTCAACCGTATGCATGGTGATCAGTAAACCATGCTTATTTGCTAATTGTCTGATAGTTTTGAAACCTTCTTCGCTAACATCCCAGATAATCCCAGGGGCCAGCGCAATATCGATCTTCGGGTGGTCTTTGTAAAGACCTGCCAACTTTTCTACCTCGACAAAAAACATATCTTCCGTCTCATTAAGTTCACAGGGACAATCAACAGGTAAGGTTTTAGTGTTAGTATAGCCTCTGCCTAATATGCCCCTTATCCCGGTATCTTCAAAGGCCTTTAATACCATATCATCTAAACCGGGTTTGCCGTGACAGTACATATAGTCCAAAAGGGTGGTTGTTCCTGAGCGGATGTTTTCAATACAGCCAACCAAAGCGGCGTAATAAACACATTCTTCGTCTATCTGCCAAATGGCCCTTCTGACAGAGCTATCCAGCCAATCAAGCAAAACTTTGTCCCGTCCCAGTCCTTTTAAAAGGACCTGGAAGAGATGCGAATGGGTGTTAATAAGTCCGGGAAAAACAAATTTTCCTTTTGCATCAATAACCTTGGCTGCCGTGTACCTGGATTCCAAATCCCTCGTGGGGCCGATCTCCGTAAACCGATCACCGGTAACGGCAATAGCACAATCATAAAGAATTTCCCTTTTTTTGTTCATGGTAATAACCGTACCGTTTTTAATCAGCAGATCTGTTTTCTGCATCCTTTCACCTCCGCTTACCCAACTTAATACTTATACTTATTCAAATCCGCCGAGCCAGTGAGGTCGTAATACAATTTTTGACGAGTAAAGATAAAATTTGAGCGATGGACACCTAAAGTCAGTAATTCTCCATGGGGATGATCAAGATGGGAAAAAGGCATTTGATAACCGGGTGAAATTGTTCCTCCCGCATAGACCAGGGAATAATTGATAAAAAATTCATCTAAGGCTTTATTTTGCATGAGGTGCCAGTTATAACTTGGTGACTCGATTAAAAGCCGGGTAAATCCCAGTTGGCGTAAAAGGTAAAGCAGTAATTCAGAGTTTGGTTTATTCTTTTCTCCGGTTATAAAGACGGGTACTGTGGTGGGACTGGCTTGTAAGCTTTGTTGAATGGCGGCAGAATCATGAGCAATCTCTCTTAGAGATGTATACGGACCAAGTAAAAGAAGCTCTTTACGGAAGTTATTTTTCACAAATTCAGCTCCTTGAGGAGAAGTGGCTATGGCTACCGGAAGTTTTTCCTCAGGCTCTACATTAAAAATCAGATGTTCAAAAGGTATGTCTGTTCCATCAAAAGAGACCACAATATTCCAGGGATGAGGGGCTTTACCTAAAAACTCCACTCTTTGGCCAACCAGTTCTCCATCGAAGATATGGCTGGTAGCGTTTACTTCTGTTTGGAGAGTTTTTGCTCCGATAATAATACCGTCAGCATAAGTGCGCAGGGCATTAAGCATCCAAAAATCAGCCAAAGCCCCATTGGAATCAAGATAATTGTTTTTAGCAATAACCGGGCCTGCCGGATGATCAGTAAAAGCCATTTTACCGTCGGCAGATAAGACCACGGAACAATAAGTGTAGGGCCTATGGGCCGGTGCCGCCGGGAAATATAGCTCTCCGTAAACTTCTAGTATCTTCGGCGGGGTAATCTCTTCCGGAGATTCTGCTTTTAGCTTGTCCAGTAAATCTTTTCTTCTGAAGCAAGGGGAAATCTTTACCTTAGCGGCGGGAAAATCCATCATAAATAATTTGGCCATCCTCTCACCTCCCTTGCAAATTTATTGTAAACGCTTTCATTATTATTTACATAGTAGTTTTGACATCGGTTGTTTGATTCCTGCCGAAAATCCATACTGGAATTATTTTTATTTTTTGACCATAAAAATATCTGCAGGGTTTAAAAATATTTTTCATTTTCCGGAAACTTTTAGCAGCCCGGTTTAGTCTAATATTCCGGGTAAGTAAATAATAGGAGGTAGAAAAGATGAAAAAGCTTATCACAGTGCTGTTAACCTTATGTTTAATAGCCGCACTGCTTCCGGCCACTGCTTTTGCGGCGGAAGACCAGAAAATTTCCCTGGAACAGGCTATTAAAATTGCCAAGGGTTATTTTCAGCCAAGTAAAGAGTTCGACCAATTTGATTCCAGTTATGAACAGAGCGACTATGCCAATGTCTGGTCTTTAAGGTGGTATTCTTCCAAGAATTACAGCGAAATCAATGTTAGCATTGATGCGGAAACCGGGGAAGTAGCCGGCTACAACTATTACAACCCCAAAGATTATGAAGGGGGAACCTATAGCTCTATTCCTAAAGTCAGTAAAAAAGAAGGAGAGAAAATTGCTTTAGATTTTATCAAAAAAGTTGCGCCTTCCAAAGCAAAGCAAATAGTTTTGAAACCAACTGACCAAAACTACTACGGTGGTCCGATTTTTCATAATTACACCTTTTACCGGGTAATTGACGGGATTGAATATCCGGGCAACAACATCAGCGTTGAAATTAACGGTCAAACAGGCGAAGTACGTAATTTCTATACTAATTGGGAAAACTTAAAGTTCTCTCCCCAGAGTGCAAAATTATCTCAGGCAGACGCTCAAAAAATATTTAATGAGAAGTTTGGCTTTGAACTGCGCTACTTTAAACCTCAAAGAAACAATAGCGCAGAAACTAAGCCGGTAAAATTAGTCTATGAAATCACCAATCCTTATCAGGTAACCATAGATGCTCTAACCGGCGAAATTGTCCTGGATGATTACTACTACCCATACTTTAGGGAAGCAGAGATGGCCAATGATCTGGGTGGCGCGGATTCGACTAACCAAGCCCTTGAACCCTTTGAACAAGAAGTAGTTGACACAATTAAAGGCTTGATCTCTAAAGAAAATGCCTTAAAGATTGCCCAGACGGTTATAGACATTCCTAAATACTTTACCCTGCGCTCTTCTGAACTGCGCAGCGACTGGGATCTGCCTGAATTAAAAGTCTGGTCTTTATACTGGAGCTACGAAGCAAAGAATCATTACGGCTGGGCTAGTGTAGAAATCGATGCCAAGACAGGAAAGGTATTAGCTTTCGCCTATAGCGAAAATAAATATGACGAACAAGGAAAAGATTTGCTCCAACCTGCCACAATGGTCATCAAAACCAAGGCTGAAGCTGAAAAAATCGTCCAAGACTTTATCAAGGCTAACTATCCTGAAGCAGTAGGCAACTTACAGCCACGAAAAAATTACGATTACGATATAATGCTTAAATACGGTGAAAATGCATCCAAAATGGAAAAAGATCAACCCTATTACTATTTTGATTACGAGCGGGTCGTCAACGGTATTCCTTACGGTCAAAACTATGTAAGCGCAACTGTTAACAGTTATACAGGGAAAATAAGCGATTTCAGAATTCGTTTTGTGGATACCACTTTCCCAACCACTGAAAATGTGCTCAATAAAGAACAATTTGTGGCTGATTTCTTTAAGAATAACCCCATGCAACTGGTTTATACCAGAGACAGGGACAGAAATCTTCGCTTGGTCTATAAACTGACCCCGCTGGTTAGTTACCGCTTTGACGCTGTAACTGGTGATAAATTGAACTGGGCCGGTGAAGTAATTAAAGACACACCAAAAGTTGAGTTAAGCGGTATTGCAGGCCATCAGGCCGAAAAGGACATTCGGCTTCTCTATGAACTAGGTCTACTCTATACCCAAAACGGCGCTTACAGCCCGGATGGCAATCTAACCCAAGCTGAACTGATTAAAATGTTGGTTAAGTCAAATAATAGCTATATTAACGATTCGACCAAGGGCAACTGGTACGACAGCTATTACGAACAAGCCAAAAACAGCGGTCTGATTAAGGAAGACGAAGTTAAGCCTACCGCCAGTGTGACACGGGAGGAATTGGCTAAATTCTTAGTCAGAACCCTGGTCTGGGACAATATTGCTACTTTGAAGATCTACCAGGCACCGGAATTTAGCGATTTTGACCAGATTACGGAAGGTTACCAAGGCTATGTAGCAATAATCAAGGGATTAAACTTAATGCCCGGAGAAGGGGATAGCTTCCGACCTATGGAACAGGTCAAAAGAGGCGAGGCATGCACCATAATGGTTAACTACTTGAAGATGGAAAAGCAAAAAAAATATTAGAATACTTGAGGCTGGTAGAATTCCAGCCTCACTTTTTTGTCAATCATAACCACCCGCTCAGCGGGTGGTTTGCTCTAGCCCTATAAGGGCTTGGTACTAGGCAGAGCCTAAAGGCTCG